>Ga0315899_10000013_pt1 | contig 290269 bp, 284 predicted proteins | sample LakEriMetagenome_2_FD_203518 | JGI IMG/M metagenome (GOLD analysis project Ga0315899, IMG submission 203518) | Freshwater fungal communities from buoy surface, Lake Erie, Ohio, United States - Buoy 4 MA112 | ecosystem: Environmental > Aquatic > Freshwater > Lake | place: USA: Lake Erie, Ohio...
CGCCTTTGGGTTACTTTTTGGTTTTTTATTTAATTTACCCCCCCCCCCCCCCCCCCCCCCCGGCACTAGTCTCAGCTAACAGGCTTTTGGCGTTTGGCCGCGGCTTGGGCTGGCTTTATCGCCACAAACCGTAACAGTTCAGCTGGATTGGTCCGGTCTTCGGCGTGTTGCGGCCCGATTTCAGCGCGGCGTCTCCATGCAGAAGAAGATCAGTGCGGTTTCCCTGTTTTCAGAGCAGAACAGGGAAAAAACCAAATTTGAGCGGTTGAAGCAGGGTTTTCAGGTCTTCAGCACTTGCTGAGCCAGCCAAAAACTGGCGGAACTCAGCGGTTTTTTGAGCTCGAAAAGCCATTCCCTGTTATTTGCCGGAACAGGGCATTTAATCGGCTATAACAGGGGGCTTATACTTTTTTGAAGGGCCCTTCGATGTGGACGTGATCAGAATTGCCGGCCACACCCGCGTCCGTTCCGACTGGGCTTAAATTTTTCATTCGGAACATTGGGAGGAGGGGCGTTGCCTCTCCCCCTTTTTCTTGGCCAAAGCGCAAAGTCAGGTGATGCGCAGCTTTTCTGCCCGGCGAAAAACATCCTGGACCAGCGTGTCGGTTTCCGACGCGCGCACGGCCACATTGAACGGGAGGGACGGCGGCGGGACCATGTCGGCAAGGGTGGTCAGCACCCCAGCGCGCAGCGCTTCTTCGGCCATAGCCGTTGGTGCCAGCGCCACACCGCCGCCCGCCGCCAATATATCGATGATGGTGCGGACATTGTTGCACAGATTGATCGGCGCTGTCCCCATACCGGATTGATGCAGCGCTTCCCGCATCAACTGAAAAAGAGGCGATTGTTCTGACAAGGACCAGACAGGCGGCGGCGCCTCCCCGTGCGCCTGCCAGCGTGCCGCAACGTCAGGGCTGGCGAGCCAGGACAGGGGTGCAGAGCCAATCTGTCGGGTTTGGATGGCCGGATGGGCGAGGGGCCCCGCCGTAAAGGCCATATCGATATCCCCCGCGAGAAGCCGGGCGAACATGCTGGCGGTGAGATCAATCTCAAGCCGGTAGGAAAGGGCGGGCATGTCGGTTGTCAGCGCGCTCAGAAAGCTAGGCAGGCAGCTGGCTGCTGCGATTTCGCCCGCACCAATGCGGATCACCCCCGCCATCCCCGCCATGCCGCTTTCAGCGCCCAACACGCTTTGTACGTCATCCCATAAAGGGGCCAGCTTCTCCACGAGCCGGCGACCGGCGGGGGTTAGCCGCATTTTTCGCCCTTCACGCCGGAAGAGCGTGAGACCCAATTGCGCTTCCACTTCGCGTACCCGCGCGGAAATGGTCGGCTGGCTGGTGTTGAGCCGCGCGGCCGCTGCCGAAAACCCGCCTAGCCGATCAATCAAAAGCAGCGTTTCGACGTGATAAAGCGCAAGACGATTGATAGACATTATTAATCAATAAACTGAAAAATAAATTATTAGAACTGATATTGTGGCGTGCCTATAAGCGGGGGCAGAGGAGGTCTGCCGATGAGCAAAATCTATTCGAGTGCTGCTGCGGCGCTGTCTGGCGTGGTGCGCGATAATATGCTGATTGCGGCCGGTGGCTTTGGCCTGTGCGGCATCCCTGAACGGCTGATCGATGCGATTGTGGAGAGCGGGGTTTCGGGCCTGACGGTTGCCTCCAACAATGCGGGGATTGATGGCGAGGGGCTGGGCAAGCTGCTGCGCACGCGCCAGATCAAGAAGATGATCTCCTCTTATGTGGGCGAGAATAAAGAGTTTGAGCGGCAATATTTGGCAGGCGAGCTGGAGGTGGAGTTTTGCCCGCAAGGCACGCTGGCCGAACGGATGCGCGCGGGTGGGGCGGGCATTCCCGGCTTTTACACGAAGACCGGCGTGGGCACCGCAGTGGCCGAAGGCAAAGAGGTGAAGAGCTTTGACGGGCAGGAGTTTATCCTTGAGCGCGGCATCTTTGCCGATCTCGCGATCGTGAAAGCATGGAAGGCCGACGAAAGCGGTAACCTTATATTCCGAAAGACCGCGCGCAACTTCAACCTGCCCGCCGCCACCTGCGGCAAGATGTGCGTGGTGGAAGTGGAAGAGATCGTGCCTATGGGCAGTCTCGACCCGGACAGCATCCATTTGCCGGGCGTCTATGTCCAGCGCCTCATCCTCGGCGCGCCTTATGACAAGAAGATTGAGTTCCGCACCGTTCGCCAAAAGGAGGCTGCCTTATGAGCTGGACCCGCGACGAGATGGCGGCCCGCGCCGCCAAGGAGCTTCAGGACGGCTTTTATGTGAATCTTGGCATCGGCATTCCGACCCTGGTCGCGAACTACGTGCCCAAGGACATCACAGTGACGCTGCAGAGTGAGAACGGGATGCTCGGCATCGGACCTTTCCCCTATGAGGGGGAGGAAGATGCCGATCTGATCAACGCCGGCAAGCAGACGATCAGTGAACTGCCCCAAAGCGCCTATTTTGATAGCGCGCAATCGTTCGCGATGATCCGCGGCGGGCATATCGACCTCACCGTGCTTGGCGCGATGGAAATCTCTGAAGGTGGCGACATCGCCAACTGGATGATCCCGGGCAAGATGATCAAGGGCATGGGCGGCGCGATGGACTTGGTCGCGGGCGTCAAGAAGATCATCGTGGTGATGGAACACAACGCCAAAGACGGCAGCCCCAAGTTCATCCCCCAATGTACGCTGCCGCTCACCGGCAAGAATGTGGTCGATATGATCATCACCGACCTCGCCGTGTTCCAGCGGCCAGACCATCAATCGCCGTTCAGGCTCATCGAAATGGCGCCAGGGGTCACCTTGGACGAGATCAAGGCAAAGACGACTGCCTGTTGCACGTTATAGCAATCACCCTTCAGAGGACGTTCGCAGCAAGACGGTGACTTGCTCAACTCGCCAACGCCTCATCCAGCACGCTTGTAATAGAGTCCGCAGCAGTCATTGCCGGGCTAGCTGCAAGGTGTGCATAGCGCGCCGTCGTCTGAACCTGGGTGTGTCCCAGAAGCTTGCCAATAATAGGAAGCGAGTGCCCAGCCGCAACTGCTGTCGACGCGAAAGTGTGGCGCAGATCGTGAATGCGAACCCCCTCAAGCCCAGCTCTTGCTCGAACCCGCTGCCAGAAGGGCTGCAGGTCGGTAAGCCGCGCGCCGGGAAGGGCCCCGGTTATGACCCATGGGTTGCCAACAATGACAGGGGCCTCCTCAAGGAGTTTGACAGCGGGCTTGCCCAGATAAACTTTTTTCGCGCCGGTTTTAGAATCCGGCAGATGAAGTATGGCGGCTTCCAGATCCACATATTCCCATTTCAGGGTCATGATCTCGTTCAAGCGGCAGCCAGTATAAAGCAACAGTCGAATGGCAAGGATCGCTGAAGGCATCTCCCGACCTTCCGTTTCAATGTCACGCAGGACACTTCCCAGCCGTTTGATCTCATCAAGGCTGAGGAACCTCTCCCGCTTCACTTCAGGGTATTTCTGGATCAGCCGACGCGGGTTGCTCCCGTCGGGCCGTAACCCCCAGAGTTCAGCAAGGTTGAACATCTTGGAGATGATTTCGAGACAGCGATTGGCTTGGTAGGGGATGTGTCTCAGGTCGTGATGAAAATTGGCGATGTCCGCGCGCGTAACTTGCGTAACCAACATTGCACCAAGTTTGGGCAAAATGAATTTTTCCAAGGAGCGCCGATACTCTTTTGCGGTGCTCGCTTTGATCCTGAGGCTGATGTGTTGCTCGTCAAATCGCTTGGCTAAGTCTCTGACATTCGGAGCCTTGCGAAGCGCATCGCGATCAGCGGCTGGGTCTTTGCCGCCCAGGGCATCGGCCAGGACTGTCAGGGCCCGCGTCCTTGCCTGTTCAGGGGTGAGGATTGTGCTTGGACCAAGGGACAGGCGGCGAGACCTGCGGCCAACACGATATTGGATGATGTATTGCTTTCGGCCGGACGGCATAACCCGAAGCCCTAAGCCTGGAATATCCTCGTCCCACAGATAATATTCCTTTGGCCTTGGGGCAGCAGCTTCCACCGTACGTTTGATTAATTTGGGCATTTGAACGTCGTTTTCATTTCTCGGATTTATGACCCCAGCTGACCTCCCGCGATCTTCATGGTTGGCGGCCCAAGAAGGTGGGATTGGCTTTGCCTTCGTCGACACCGGGCGTGCAAATAGGTGGAAGGTAAGTCAACTAACATGTTGAAAATAAAGATTTAAACGTGTTCTATCGTGAAAGATCGCAGGCCGCTCGATCATCAAGCAGGTCGCAGTCGAGGACTTCCTGAAAATCCACTCGAATCAGCAGGCCCATTTCTGTAAGCACTGTGGAAGCAAGAGGGAGAAAGTCGCAGCTAATTCGAGCGAAATGGAGCGGGGCAGGGGTTGGCGAGCATGTCCCGGAAATGTCGGGATTTGTGGGCGTTTGAGGGGTTAATCGGGGCCTGTCTAACCCCCTTGAAACAGCACTCATAACCTGAAGGTCGTAGGTTCAAATCCTACTCCCGCAACCAACCGAACAGTTTAAGACGATGTGGCAGCGAGCTCCCTTTTCGGGAGCTTTTTGCGTTTTTGGCTTATGCCTTGCGGCTCAGCACTGCGCAGGCGTCCGCCTCGCTGATGACTTCAGCATATTTGGCCTGAAGATCGAACAAATTGGCCTCATGTGGGGCTTGGTGTCGATCTGCACAGGCGTCGCGGGCGACCAGCGGGATAAATCCGTTCTGCAACGCGTCAAGCGCGGTGGCCCGGACACAGCCTGAGGTGGAAAAGCCCGTGATCACAACGGTATCGACGCCCATACTATGCAGCGTCGAGGCAATTGTTGTCCCAAAAAAGGCTGAGGCATATTGCTTCGTCACCACGACATCCTGCCCGCTGGGCTGGAGCGATGGCGGAAAAGCACCAAGCGGTGAGCCTTTTACAAAGGATTTGAGCGCCGGCACCTTGCGGAAGAAATAGCCCCCATCCGCGCCATCGGCCTGATATTCCACATTTGTGAAAATGATGGGGGCACCAGCTGCTTTTGCAGCGGCATAGAGCCTTTCATTCGACGCAAGCGCGTCTTCCCCGCCCAGATAAAGCGGTGATCCCGGCAGGACATAGGCCTGCACGACATCAACGATCAGCAGGGCGGCCTTCTTGCCGGGCTGCAGGTGCCCGGAAAAGGCACCTGCATAATTTTCGGCAAGATCTTGGCTCATATCGCGTTTGCTGCCTTTAACCGGTCCATCTCTTCGGCATCCATACCCAAAAGCTCGCCATAAATCTCGGCATTATGTTGGCCGATTTCGACAGGGGCAGGGGTGCGGATCCCACTGGGTGTTTCAGAGAGACGCGGGAACGCATTTTGCATCTTAATCTTGCCCCAGCGCGGTGTCTCTACCTCGACCAGAGATTCGCGGGCCGCAAAGTGGGGATCTTCCAACATTTCGGGCGCACGATAAATCTTGCCAGCGGGAACGCTATACTCAATCATCAGCGCTTCGAGTTCGGCGACTGTCTTGGTGCGCGTCCAATCGGCAATAATCTCATCAAGTTCACGCAGATTGCGGCCACGCGCAACGTGTGTTGCATAGCGTTCGGATGTGGCGAGTTCTGGCCGGCCCATGGCCTGACAGAGCCGTGCGAACACCGCATTCTGGTTTGCGCCGATCAGATATTCGCCATCTTTTGCCGGATAGACATTGGATGGCGAAATGCCTTCGAGAATTGAGCCGGAGCGTTTCCGGATATGTCCCGAAACCATATATTCCGGCACAAGGCTTTCCATGACCTGCAGCACGGCTTCATATAGTGCGCTATCAACGACTTGCCCCTTGCCCGTCCGCTCACGTGCATGGAGTGCCGCCAGAGCGCCCAAGCAGCCATAAGTTGCGGCAAGGGAATCCCCAATTGAAACGCCCATGCGGCTGGGCGGACGATCTGGGTCGCCGACAATGTAGCGCCAGCCGCCCATGGCTTCCCCAATCCCGCCAAAGCCGGCGCGTTCGGAATAGGGGCCAGTTTGACCATAGCCCGAGACACGCACAATGATCAGCCGAGGGTTGATCGCGTGAAGCTGTTCAGGCGCAAGGCCCCATTTTTCCAATGTGCCCGGCTTGAAATTCTCAATGAGAATATCAGCTTTGGCTGCAAGCTTGCGGACAATTTCCTGACCTTCAGGGATGCGCAAATTGGCCGAGACTGACTTCTTGTTGCGGGCAACAACTTCCCACCACAGTTTTTCTTCGCCATGGCCCCAATCGCGCATGGGGTCTCCGCCGCCGCGGCCGTCGATGCTTGGCGGCTCTACCTTGATGATCTCTGCGCCCATATCACCGAGCAGCTGGCCGCAGAACGGGCCTGCAATGAGCTGACCCAGTTCCACAACGCGAATTCCGGCAAGAGCGCCTTGGTGTTCACCTGTCATGATGATCCTCTTCACTCGGCCGCAATGGCCAGATGCTGCCATTGCGGCTGCACGGGGGGCTTGAGGCCAGTTTCGGCCTCACAGCGGGCACGCAGCGTTTCAATGTCCGGCCCAAAGTCGAACAACTTGGTTTCGCCGCGGGACTGACGCATATCGGCCCGCAGCTTCTCCGTCGCAGCCACGTCCACCGCGCCATCGCCTGCAATGACCACGCCATAAGCCTTTGCGCCATCGGCCGTAACTAAGCCTTGGACAATCTCCTTGGCCACAAGGGCAGGGTCGCGCTCCAGCGGGTCACCCCAGCCGCCGCCGCCCCATGTAATGAAGTGCAGGCGGTCATCAGTTTCCACCTCCACGTCTTCCACCTTATTACCAATGATGATCTGGGTGCCATCGGCGCGCTCCAGAATCTTCTGCGCGCGTTTGCCCGGCTCGCCACCATTCACGCCCCAGGGCGGAACAAACCAGCGATCATCATGGATCGAGATCGTGCCAGGGCTCAGGAAGCGATAGGTCATGTGAATGCCATTGCCGCCGCGATGGAGGCCCGCCCCACCTGAATCCGGCTCAGTTGAATAGCGTTCAATGACCATCGGGAAATAGCGTTCCAGAAACTCATTGGGCACATTGGTAAAGCCCGGCCAGAGTGAGTGGCCATCGGGGCCATCCCCCAGCGGACGGCCCGGAATGCCGCCAAACCCAATTTGGAACAGCTGGAACCATGCATTGCCCTTGCCGGGGCGTGCATCATTGCCTGAATAGAAGAGGTGCGGCGACGATGAGAAGCCCGCTGCGTTCAGGAATTCAGGCGTCTTTTGGCCAAGCAAGCCGCCCAGAATGTCAAAAATCCGGCCCAAGGCATGGGTCCGGCCTGACAGGGCTGCCGGGAATTTCGGCTTGAGCAGCGATCCTTCAGGAATGCGGACATCAATCAGATCGTAGAAGCCGTCATTGAACAGGATCTGCGGGTCAAAGACCATGATCATGTAAATGCCGAAGAACATCTTGAACATATTTTCGTTCAAGAAGAAGTTGATCGAGGCTGAGGATTGCGGGTCAGTCCCGTCGAAATCGAGAATGACCTTATCGCCTTCGCGCCACATGGTGCATTTGATCTTATACGGGCCATAGCCCATGCCATCATCGCAGATATAATCTTCAAAGCTCACTGGCTCTTCGCTGACAGCCTGGGCGAGCAGCGTCTTCATGGCGCGGTGGTTGCGCGCCAGCAGCTCTTGCGTTGCAGACACATAGACATCGTCGCCAAAGCGCTCAGCCATTTCGATCACGCGGCGCGCGGCCACGCGGCACGAGGCAATGAGGGCATTCAAATCCGCTGCGCACCAATCCGGCTTGCGAGTCTGGTGCATCACCAGCTTCATCAAATCTTCGTTATACTCGCCCTTCTTCCAGATTTTGACGGGCGGAATGCGAACACCTTCTTCATAAATGGAGCGCGCGTTGATTGGCATGGAGCCAACCACTTTGCCGCCAATGTCGGATTGGTGGCCGAACATGGACGTATAGGCAATCAGACGGCCATCTTTGAACACAGGAAGCAAGACCAGCCAGTCGTTTGAGTGGCTGACGGCGCCGTCGACTGAATAGGGGTCTGACAGGAAGATCATGTCCCCATCTTCCAGCGTGCCCTCATAATTATTGAGGAAGCCGCCAATGAAGCTGCCGAACTGGCCGACAATCATCTTGCCAGTGTGGTCCGCGATCAGCGGGAAGGCATCACCCTGTTCCCGAATGCCGGGGGACATGGCCGTGCGCACAAGCGTGGCATCCATTTCCACACGCGCATTGCGGAGCGCGTTCTCAATGATGTCGAGCGTCACCGGGTCAATGGCGACCTTGTTAAAGGGAGTGTTATTCGTTTGGACGATAGTTGCAGCCATGAGTCTCGTCCTTTCAGGCCAGATTGATGAGGATATTGCCGACAGCGTCGACAGTGGCGACGCAGCCGCTTTCGATCAGCGTCGTTGAGTCCATTTCACAGACAATGGCAGGGCCGGGGATAATGTCCCCTGCACGCAGCTTGGCACGATCATAAATCACGGCATCCTGCTCGCGCCCGTCCATCCACAATTTATGGTCGCGGATCTTGGCCGCCGAGGGGTCACCATTACCTTGCTCCAGCGGGGCAGCGGGCAAATCAAGCGCACGGCCCAGTGCCACAGCACGCAAGTTCACAATTTCGTGGGGCGTATCCATGTTGAAGGTGAAGAGGCGCTTATGCTCTTCATCAAAGCGGGCGAGCACGCCGGCAATGCCATCGCGTGCTAGATCATCGGCAGTGATTGTCAGTGGCACTTCAAAGGCTTGGCCCGCATAGCGCACGTCCACCTCAAAGGCTGTCGTGATTTCGGCTTCCGGCACACCGTCGGACAGAAGCTCGCCCTTCACTTGGGTGGCCATCTCATCAAGTACGGCAACCAAGTCTTCTGGCTTGGTGTCTTGCGCCAGGCGTGACCATGAACGAGCTGTTTCCGTCCGCATCCGCGTGGTGGCATCGCCCAGCGCGCACAAGACGCCCGGGCTGACTGGGGAAACAGCCGGCCATGCGCCCATCAGTCGCGCAACGGCATTGACATGAAGCGGGCCTGCGCCGCCAAAGCCCATCACCGCGAAATCGCGCGGGTCATAGCCCTGCTGCACGGAGATCATGCGCAGCGCACCGAACATATTTTCGTTCACAATGTCGATAATGCCGCGTGCTGCCGCCATCAGATCAATGCCGAGCGCATCAGCAATTGTCTGCACGGCGCGCTTGGCACCTTCGCGATCCAGTTGGAACGTTCCGCCCAGCAGATTCTCCGGCAGATAGCCCAAAACGACATTGGCGTCGGTTACGGTCGGCAATTCGCCGCCCTTGCCATAGGCCACAGGGCCGGGAACGGCGCCCGCCGATTGCGGACCAACACGCAGCGCGCCTGTCAATTCGGGCACATAGGCGATGGAGCCGCCGCCGGCACCTACAGTCTTCACATCCAGTGCCGAAGCGCGGACCGACAAATGGCCGACTTCTGTCGTGCGCTGGCGGCGGGGTTCCAGATTTTCGATCAGCGCCACGTCAGTTGAGGTGCCGCCGACATCCAGCGTCAGAATATTCTTAATGCCCGCATTGCGGCCCACCCAGATTGCGCCGGTGACGCCGCCTGCCGGGCCAGACATCAGGATGTTAACTGGATGCTCTTCGGCTTTCTGGGCGCTCATCAAACCGCCGTCTGAGCGGAGGAGCGACAATTTGCCTGTCATCCCCTCAGCCGCCAAGCGCGTGCGCAGGTTGGAGACATAAGTCGCCACAACGGGCTGCACCGACGCGTTGGCCACAGTCGTCAATGTCCGTTCATATTCCTGCATTTCCGGCAGGACGAGGTGGCTCAATGAAATGGGCACATCAGGCAGAATTTCAGCCGCAATTTCGCCAATCCGCTTTTCATGCGCGCCATTTGTGTAGGCGTTAATGAGGCTGACTGTCACCGCTTTGACGCCATTCTGCTTGAGGATGCCCAGCTGCGCGCGGACATCTGCTTCATCCAGTGGGCGGATTTCCTGGCCTTCGGCGCTCATCCGGCCTTTGACAGTTACCGTGTCTTCTAGCGTGGCAAGCGGCTGGGGCTTTGGCCAGATGATCCACGCCGCAAGGCCACCAGGCACAAAGCTGCGCGCGATTTGTAAGATATCGCGATAACCTTCGGTGGTGACGAGACCAACTTTTGCGCCCTTGCCTTCCAGCACGGCATTGGTGGCAACAGTTGTCCCATGAAGGAAATAGTCAATCTCCCCCGCCTTGATGCCAGCCTTGTCGCAAATTGCGGTCACGCCGTTCAAAATGCCTTCAGAGCTATCATGCGGAGTGGATGGCGTCTTGTGCCGCCAAAATGCCCCTGTTTCCGTATTGAACAGGAGGAGATCGGTAAACGTCCCCCCAACGTCCACGCCCAGCCGGTATCCCATAGCTCCTATTTCCTCCTGTTATGCCTGCTTCGGAAAGGGCGGCGCTTTGGCCACCATTCCAGGCAGGGAACGTTGCATGACATCCGCCAGCCAGTGATTGGCTGCGATAAGTTGCGTGAGATCTAAGCCGGTCTGCACGCCGGCACGATCAAGCATGTAGATCACATCTTCGGTTGAGATGTTGCCTGCGGCACCCGGCGCAAAGGGGCAGCCGCCAAGCCCGCCAATTGCGCAATCTGCGACGCTGGCGCCTGCCAAAATGGCAGACCAAAGATTGGCGAGGCCAGTTCCTCGGGTGTTATGGAAATGAACCCGCACCGGCATATCAGGGAGAGCGACCCTGATCTTGCCGACCAGCGATGCGACATGCGCCGGGTTGGCCACGCCAATGGTGTCTGCCAGCCCGATTTCTATTGGGCCAGCTTCGGCAATGGCTTGTGCCATGGCAACAACGCGGTCTTCCGACACTTCCCCTTCAAAGGGGCAGCCAAAGGACGCGCCAATGGTGACTTGCGCAGTCTTTCCCGCTGCTTGCGCCATCGCAATGATGTCTTTTGCAGCCGCGACAGACCCGTCGCTCGTTTGGCCCTGATTGGCCATGGCGAATTGATCAGTGGCAACCGCAACCGCGCCCAATTGGTCAATTCGGCCTGTTTCAAGCGCGCGTCCTGCGCCTCGGGCGTTCATGACAAGGCCAATATAGGTCACATCATCGCGGACCGGCAGACCAGAACACACGGCTTCGGCATCCGCCATTTGCGGAACGGCTTTGGGGTTGACGAAACTGGTCACTTCAAGGCGTCGAGCGCCTGCTGCAATCGCCCGCTCAATCAAGCCGAGTTTGTCAGCCGTTGATATCAAGGTTTTTTCGTTTTGCAGTCCGTCGCGGGGGGCGACCTCGACGATTTCGATGAAATTTGAATACATTCTTTAGTTTACCCCCCGACTGGAATCGAGTTGGGCAAGCCCGCGATGGGCATCGCTATAGGCATGGTAAGCGCGCAATATGTGGCCGGCCATAATCGCTTCCGCCCAAGCGCCATCGCGCCGCACAAAAGCGGCAATAAGCTCTTCATGTTCACTGTGGGACCGCAAGAGCGCTTCCTGGCTGTAATGATGCGCCGTACGCCAGACGACTGGCTGTTCAATCAGCGTGCTGAGCAGCGCGGAAAGCCGCCGCGAACCTGCCGTTTCAAGGATTTCCGAATGAAAATCGCGATTGCCATCCAGAAAACCAGAAACATCTGGTTCGGGCTGATGAATCGCTTCGGAAATGCGGAGATTCGCAGCGCGAATCCGCTCCAATGCGGCTTCAGTCATCCGCTCAGCCGCGCGTCTCGCTGCTCGGCCTTCTAATATGGCGCGAAGTTCAAAGGCATCGGCCACATCATCCAACGACCAGTCTGCCACAAAGCTGCGTTGTGTGTCGGTCCGCGTGACCAAAAGGTCGGATTCCAGCCGCCGCAGCGCATCTCGCACGGGCGTTCTGGATACGCCGCACCGCTCTGCCAGAGCTTCCTCTGCCAGTTGGCCGCCCGCTGGCAATTCCCCTGAGAGGATCATGCTGCGGATGGTTTCATAAGCGCGGTGAGAGGCGCGAGACATTTTGACTCCAAAAAACTTGACCTGAGACATTTGTATACAATAATGTCCAAACCCATCAAGCCGCGATCGCCATGGGGGCGCAAAAAACACGTGGTGCTTGGACAGGGAGGCCGCCCGATAAAGGATGGCCCACAACAGGGAGGTATCGATGCGTCGTTCCCAATGGATTCTTTTAAGCACAGTCTGCGGACTGGGCTTTGTAACCGCGCCGGCATTTGCTCAGGATGCACAGCCTCAGGCTGATGCAGCCGAGGAGTCTGCCATCATCGTAACGGCTCGTCGCCAGAATGAGCGACTGCAGGATGTTCCGGCATCTGTCGCCGTGCTGACCACGGACACGCTGCAGCGCACGGGCGCTGTGAAGGCGGAAGATTTTGTTAAGCTGACACCCGGCATCACGATCGTGACAGGCACGGCCGAAGCTGGCGATACGCAGATCAACATTCGCGGCATCAATGGCGCGCGTGACGCTGAAAGCTCAGTCGCACTTGTCGTTGACGGTATTTTGAAGACCAATACGGCGCAATTGAACCAGCCGCAGGGCACATTGCAGCAAGTTGAAATGCTGAAAGGTCCGCAGGGCGCCATTTATGGTCGCAATGCGGCCGCGGGTGCCATTGTCTTGCAGACTTTGAAGCCGACCGATGTCCTGACTGGCGCGATGAAGGCCTCTTACGGCCAGTATAATTCGCTCGAAGCCACGGCGCATATTGCAGGGCCGCTCGGTGAAAATCTGGGCTTTGTCCTTTCGGGCTATGCAGCCAGCACCGATGGCTTTTACACCAATGTCCTGACCAACGACAAAACAGTTGATGACAAGGAAAATTGGGCTCTGGATGGCCGTTTGGTCTATGGCCAGGGCACTGCAACGCAGCTTGACATGAAGGCGCGCTATGCAAAGTTCAGTGGCGCCTCGCTGCCGTTCAACGCGGCGTTCCATCTTCCTAACTTCGCTGCCGCCAACCCGGCCTTTTATGAAGATGTGAACAAGCATCCCTTCAAATTCTACAACAACATCCGTCCAACCAATGACCAGAAGAGCTTCGATATGTCGCTCAAGCTGGATCAGGAATTGTCAGACTCGCTGAAATTGGTCGCCTGGGCGCTCTATTCAGACGTGAAGCAGGATCTGGTTGCAGACGGCACATCAGCTGATTTTGCGCGCTTCATTAGCGCGAAGGATCCGCGCGTTCAGTCGTCGGTCAATTCTTGCTTTGCAAGCACGGCAGCACTCAAGGGCTATCCCGTCAACCAGCCGGGTGCGATTGGCCAAATTCCGGTGCCCTTCATCTTCGCGCCGGCCAACGGCTCTACCTTTGGCCCGTACAGCCCAACCACTTGCGACGGCACGCAATATCAGCTGCGCAACCAGGAAGACATCAGCGCCGAAATCCGCCTGATTGGGGATGCGGGTGCCGTAAATTGGCAGGTTGGGGCCTATTACCTCAACATCAAGCGCAAGGTAGGCGTCAGCTTGGGGGCAGATACGGGCGCTGGGGTAACCAAGCAGCTGTACAACAACCCAACGTCGTCCAACCCGACCACGCTGTTGTTGGCGGACCAGTTCAAGACTGACGTTTATGCGGCTTTTGCCTCGTTGGAATACACGCCCAACGACAAGTTCAACGCCGGCATTGCGCTGCGCTATGACATTGAAGATCGCAAATCCTCGTCGCTGGTGCCGACCGCTCTGGATCCGTTCACGGGTGGCCCGATCAATCCGGGTCAGGCTTTTGGCAAGTTGACGGATAAGAATGCGCGCTTTGAGCAGTTCGAGCCGAAGGTCACTGTCAGCTATAAGCCGAACAGCGATCTCAATATCTACGCGAACTGGGGCATTGGCTTTAAATCGGGCGGCTTCAACAACCAAGGCTCAGCTCAGCTGATCCGCGACAATTTCGTGTCGGCCTTTGGCGCCAACGTGAAAGTCAACGACCAGTATGACAAGGAATGGTCAAGCGCGTTTGAAGGCGGCGTGAAGGGCAATTTGCTCGACGGCAAGGTCACTTTTGATCTCGCTGGCTATTACACGCAGGTCCACAACATGCAGTTCTTCGAATTCTTCGTCGGCGGCTTTGGCCTGCTGCGCGTTGTGTCGAACATTGACCGCGTGGACCTGAAGGGCATTGAAGCCACAACCTCGGTTAAGCCGATGCGTGGCGTCCGTCTGTTCGGCTCGTTTAACTACACGGACAGCGAGATCAAGGAAAACGCCTCGCGTCCCTACACCGTTGGCAATAAATCGCCTTACACGGCGGATTATACGCTGAACGCGGGGATCGAGCTTGAAAAGCCGATCAAGACGGGTCTCAAGGCCTTTGCCCGTGCAGATTATCGTCTGACGGGCCCGACCTGGTTCCACACCGTACAGAACCAGTCGATCCCGACCTTGTTCTCGGGCCTGTTGCCGATTTCGGCGCTGCAGCTGCCGGCTGTGGTTGGGAATGGCAAATATGACGTGGCCCGTCGCGCGTCCTTTGGCGTGGCGAATGTCCGTCTTGGCATTCAGGGGGACCGTTATGGCCTCTCGATCTTTGCCAATAACGTGACGAACAAGCGGTATCTGAACGAAGTTATCACCGCTGTTGAATTTGGCGGCTCGTTCATCACGCCGGGCACCCGGCGCTTGATTGGTGTTGAAGGCAGCTACAAGTTCTAAGCTAAGCCTTTTTCACCGTCATATTAAGGCCCAGCCCGCCACCCCCTCGGCAGGCTGGGCCTTTTCTTTTAGATGCGGCGCAGCTGAAATTGGGATCAGGCGTCTGACAACTGGGTGAAGCTAGCCCGCAGTTCTGCCAAATAGCGCAAGCCACTTTCGGTGAGCGCCATCAATTCGTCCCGTGCTTTATCCGTTGCGCTGATATATTTGCGGCCATCGCGCACCACCCATCCGCGCTGCACCAAAATTTCCACTTTGCGTCGCACTGTTTCGCGGGGGATGCCGCTATAATCGGCAATGGACTGCAAATTGATCGCCTCTTGCTTGACCGAGCGAACCGACGCTGTCTGCCATTGTTCAAAGCTGAGGTCCGGCGCGTTGCGGCGAGAGAATGTGCGCTCGCCAATAATCATCAGCACCAAAAACAGGTCCAAATCCCCATCGAAAAAGCGACGACAGGTGATGAGATGCCGTGACAGGGCGGCCACATTCTGCGCGTGGATATGCCCGAAATGCGCACGCAATTGCTTGTCGTCCATGATATACCCCGTTTCTAAATGGCCCTATCGCCCAAAATGGGTTGTGGGTGCAATTGGCTTTGGCAAATTGAGTTATGTTGGATGGAAATAACCATCAGAGAGGATGAGGCTGGATGCGCCCGACAAGCCAGATCGATATTTTTTCGCCGCAAGCCTATTTGGATGACGCCGAAGTCGCACGTCGCGCCAAGCAGATGCGCGCGCAAGGCCCGTTGCTCTGGATTGAACAAGCGCCTTATCGGCCTTTTTGGGCAGTGCTGCGCAATGAGGACATTCGCACAGTTGAACGCGACAATAAGACGTGGCTAGCTGAGCCGCGCCTGACCTTGATCCCAAGCGACGCCGAAGACGCCATTATTGCCCAATGGGGCAAGCGGACGGGGCCAGTGCGCACGCTGCTGGATATGGATGAGCCTGATCACCGCAAATTCCGCGGTTTGACGCAAAGCTGGTTCAATGGCCGCTTTCTCGATGGCCTGCGGGATCGCATGGCGCAGTTGGCAACTGAATATGTCGATAAGCTCGCGGCATTGGGCGGGGAATGTGATTTTATTGAGGAGATCGCGGTTCCCTATCCGCTGATTATGATCACCTCAATCTTGGGCCTGCCGGATAGCGATGCCCCTTTGGTCTTGAAGCTGACCCAAGCGCTATTTGGAGCGCAAGACCCGGATCGGCAAAGCGGCGGCGACCATGGCCAAGAAGTTGCGATGCAGTTTTTTGGCTATTTGGCTGGCGTGGTGGCGGAGCGGCGGCAACATCCGCGCGAAGACCTGATGTCGACCATTGCCAATGCCACACTGGATGGTGCGCCACTGTCGGACATGGACACATTGTCTTACGGCATGCTGCTGGCGGCCGCCGGGCATGATACCACCAGTTCGTCTGTTGGCATTGGCATGATGCAATTGGCGCGGAACCCGGCGGAATTTGAAAAGCTGAAAGCCAATCCGGACTTGGTGGGCAGTGCCGCGCAGGAAATATTCCGCTGGGCAACACCCGTACGCCATTTCTTCCGCACGGCGGCCAAGGACACTGTGCTGGCGGGCCAAGAGGTCAAAGCAGGCGAGTCCGTCTGCCTTATGTATCTATCGGGCAATCGCGATGAGGCCGCCTTTGAAGATCCAGACGCCTTCCGCGTCGATCGGACACCCAACCGCCATGTCGCCTTTGGCTATGGGGCGCATCACTGCCTCGGCCGGATCTTGGCCGAGATGGAAGTGGAAGCGCTGTTCCGCGAAATTGCCAAGCGTGTCGACAGCGTGGAGCTTGCCGGCCCCGCGGAATGGGTGAAAACCAACCACACAGGCGGCCTTAAGCACTTGCCCATCCGCTACAAAATGCGCTGAGCTATGCCGGTCAGGCGGCGGCGTGCAGCGCCTCCGCCCGTGCTTTCAGCGCCAGTGCTGTATCGTCAAAAGCGCGCTTGACCCATGGCCCGGCAAAGCGGAACACGTGAATGCCGTTTTCGCCCAAAAAGGCATCGGTGCTGTAATAAGTGCAGCTGGCCGGGCCTGTCGCTTCAATCACTTGATCGCGCCGGGCAGGGTAGGGCCAATAGTCCAGATTGGGAAACTCCCAGCTCAGCAGCCGCTCAGGCTCAAACCCGCAAATATATTCAAGGTTTGGCACTGTCGGCCCGCCTGCTGTGGCGTAGTTGATAAGCGTCATTTCAACAGCAGCCCCCATTTCGAGCGTGGAGACAGCCCGAATGCAAAAGGGGTTCCATTCATTATAGCGGGGCAAGTCCGTCAAGATTTGCCACACAATGCTGGCGGGCGCGTTGATGGCTACCGTTTCGCTGCGCGTGACGGCATCTGGGTTGAAGCCCATGACAGGGTCTTGCGCCACTGTTTTGGCCGCCTTCATCCAATCAAGCATCATCTCTCTCCAAATCTTGCAGTTTCACCACGCGCGCCTGTGGCAGAGGATGCGCGCTTGCCCCGGCCCAGCGCAATAATGCCGTGCCTTCGACATGGCCGCATGTGTCAATCCAATTATAGGCCCCAGTCTTGAGGCCCGGGTCCCGCGCGGCACATATGATCCGGACGACGCCACTGGCATCAACTTTGGCGGAATGCTTATTCACCGTGATCTGCCGAAAGCGATAATCTAGGCTTTCCATCCACCAGTTATCGAGCTGAAAATTCCAATAATAACACTCTGGCGGCGTAACTTCGATCACCCACGCCTCATCGGGTGCGATCTGCCAATAGGCGTGCGCGTAATAAATATCTTTCGCGCCGCCGCCCTTTTGGAACATCGCCTGATCAATATTGGGAAAGCGATTGGGCGTCTGACGGAAAAGACGCGTCCAATCCGCAAAGGTCTGCGCCACACCGCTGACAAATTGCGCTGCCGCGCCAAGGCCCTGCGCTAGCTTTGCTGCGTCCAGCGGTGCTGGAACGGCTGGTCCGCCAATGCGCTCAATATGGAATTCCCCGCCGCGCTCGGTCGTGCGGTCTAGGGCCGATTGCCGGATGATGATGACGCTTGCATCGGGCTCTAGCCGCAGCCAGTTTTTACCCGCATCCACGCCTGTGGGCGGCGTGCAACTGGCAATAATCTCCACCTCGCCATTGGGCCCCCAGTGAATTTCATCACTCATCAGGCTGCCAGTCGCATGGGCGCTGCCATCAATATGATAGCGCATGGCATTGGCAACGATCGAGAAATAAAACATCGAGCCACGCTTGCCGGTAATCCGATAGTCATTGTGGCCCGAAATTGAGGCATTCCAATATTCATTGTCAGGATTGTCGGCGCCAATTTTTCCGGTCTCATGGCTTAACTGATAAAAGAACGGGAAATCAGGATCGCTGGCCTCCACATATTGCTCGAGTGCCAATTTGCTCAGCCGTGAGAGATAGCGAAATCCCTCAGTCCGGATCAGTGGGTCTGTCGGCACATCCTCTGCCAGAATAACAGCGCCCGCATCAGCCAGCTTGGCACAATAAGCGCGCCACGCTTGGGCGATGTCTGTACTCATGCGGCCACCCAATCGCCACCGTTCACATCGAGCATCGCGCCTGTCACTTCGCTGGCATAGTCCGATAGCAGGAAGTAGACTGCCTTGGCGCAATCCTTATCAGGCGGAATATGGCCAATGGGAATTTCGCTTGCCCGCTGCTTGCGGAAGGCTCCCCCCGCAGCCCCTTGTGAGGCGAAAAACTGATCCAGTGGCACGCCATCCATCCAGCCCATCAGCGCCGTGTTGGCGCGAATGCCAGTGCCAGCCAGTTCAATCGCCAGCTGGCGGGTGAGTTGATTGATGGCACTTTTGGCCATGGCATAGCCGCCTTCGCCTGGCATGGGTTTGCGTGTCGCTAGGGTAGAGATGTTTACAATCGAGCCACTGCCTTGCGCTTTCATGTACGGTACAACAGCTTGCGCCATGCGCAATCCACCCACAGCAATCACGTCCAGTGCCCGCGCCACTTGATCAATAGAATGGTCAATCAGGCTCCCCCAATCGGGGTGATAATAAGCGGAATGGACCATGCCATCGATCCGCCCCCATTTGTCGATGGTGGCTTTGGCAAGCGCATGGCATTGCTCGGTCTGGGCAACGTCACAGGGCACGGCAATGGCATCGCCACCAGCGGCATTAATCTCGGCAGCTAGGGTGTTGATAGCCTCTACAGACCGAGCGGAGACGACGACCTTCGCGCCCTCGGCAGCGGCCCCGCGACACATTGCTTGGCCCATGCCCGGCCCTGCTCCGGTGATGATAATAACCTTATCTTTCAGGATCATGGGGTGCTCTCCTTAGTTATTTTGTGAGATAGCTATCGTGATAAAAGGCAAAGTCTGAGGCGATCCCCTCGGGCGTTAGACCAAATTCATCTGCGCTATATTTGTGGCGTGGGCGAGCTTCTCTGGCATTATCTTTTACGCATTTGGCGAGCGCTGCATGGGTGGCGGAATCTGGCGTAAAGCCCAGTTGAGTCAACACGCGCTCTGCCATGACAATGGGGTCGCTAACTGTCTCTTCATAGTGGACATCAATGATCTGCTCGGCGCGCAATTGCCCCCGAAGCTGTTCCAAGCGCTCCAGCCCGGTGCGGAACCGGCGGCTCCAATGCGCGCCTTGCTGCTCTTTCCGATAGGTGGTTGAGCTGTTGATGCTTAAGGAGGCGCACATTGAGCAATAGCTGGGTAAAACTTGTCCGACGTGACGATGCGTCATCACTAATTTGACGTCGGGCCACACTTTCAACAATCCGCTAAGTCCGCCCATCAAATGATGTGGAGTTTTGAAGACCCAAGGGCGCCGGGCTTCCCCTTGCAAAACACGTTGATGCTGAATGGCCTGCATGAACCGATAAAGATCCCGAAAGGCAGGCTCATGGTTCTGATCTGCCTGCCACATGCCATAGTCATGAATGGGCATCATGGAATCATAGGTGGTCGACAGGAACGTCCGGTCGAGCAAGACGACTTCTTCATTCACCGCCATGGCATCCATGGGGTCAATTGACTCAAAGTCAGGCCATTGCGTCAGCAGCCAATCCACCATCTGCTTGGCGGCGTCCTGCCGGGGGCTGGGGTCGTGAAGGCTTTCGCCCGGCAGAGGGAAAGGAAATGCTGTTTCCCACCACCAGAGAGCTGTCAGCCGCGGCACGGCGGAAAGCAGGCGATGCACCATGGTAGAGCCTGTGCGTGGTAAGCCGATAATCGCACAGGCCAGCGCAATATGTTCGTCCGCTGCTTCAGGATGGTCCTTGAAATATTGCACCAGCTTCAAACGATCCGACAAGGCAGATTGGATGCGCACACCGGCGGAACTTTCGGGGGAGACAAGGCCCGCATCGCGGTTCACAAAATCAATTAACGCACCAAGGGGGCCCTCAAACCAAGGATCGCCGAAATCATCTAACCCTGTTTCAGCTCGGGCTTGGGTCATCAGTGTTTCGGCGTCGAGTTTTTGGGCCATGTGCCTTATCCTTTTGCGCCTGCGACGGGGCCTAACGCTTTCAAAGTGCTCAACACACGCGCCGCATGTTCGGGCCGGCAAACCAGAAGGTCCGGCATATACGTGTCTGCTTGGTTATAGCGGAGGGCTGAACCATCTACGCGGCTGGCATGGAGCCCATGCGCTTGTGCGACGGCGGCAGGGGCGCAGCTATCCCATTCATATTGTCCGCCGGTATGCAGATAAATGTCGGCTTGGCCGAGCACCACGGCCATGGCCTTCGCCCCTGCGCTGCCCATGGGGATTAGTTCGGCGTCCAGTTGCTCTGCCACGGCCATGGCCTCAGCGGCTGGGCGAGTTCGGCTTACAACCATTCGCAACCGTTCAGGCGGTGCAGGCACCGGGATTGGCTGGTCGGTGCGTAACACCTGTCCAGCATCAGGCAAGGCGACGGCCCCTATCACGGGTATGCCGTCTATTGCCAAGGCAATATGGACGGCCCAATCGGGGCGCTCTTCGCCATATTCCCGGGTGCCATCCACGGGGTCGATAATCCAGACGCGGCTCTTGTTGAGCCGTGCAAGATCATCCTTTTCCTCTTCGGACAAGACGGCATCGTCGGGGCGTTGTTCGCGGAGGGCGTGGACAAGAAACTGATTTGCCGTTGCATCGCCGGCTTTGCCAAGAGCCTTTTGGCTCAACACGCCGGCTTTGCGGACATTGATAAGCAGCTGCCCTGCGACAAGCGCCAGATGTGCTGCAAGTTGGGCGTCTGTCATCGACATATTGTGCTGCTCATTTGAAGGGGATGATCTGACGAATAATTTCGTCAGCAGCTTCTTCGGGGCTCATCCGCGTTGTATCGATCCGCACTTCAGGACTGTCCGGAGCTTCATAGGGGCTATCAATGCCGGTAAAGTTCTTAAGGGCACCCGACCGAGCCTTTTTATACAGGCCCTTCACATCGCGCGCTTCCGCCTCGGCCAAGGGCGTATCAATGAAAATTTCAATAAATTCGCCTTCGGGTAACATCGCGCGCACCATTTCGCGCTCAGCGCGGAAGGGGCTGATAAAGGCTGTGATGACGATTAGCCCGGCATCGGCCATCAGCTTCGCGACTTCTCCAACGCGGCGAATATTTTCAATCCGATCCGCCTCGGTAAAGCCCAGATCTTTGTTCAGGCCATGGCGCACATTATCCCCGTCGAGAAGGAAAGTGTGCCGGTTCATCAGGTGCAATTTCTTTTCAACCAAGTTCGCAATGGTTGATTTGCCAGAGCCGGACAGCCCCGTGAACCACAGCACAGCGGGCTTTTGGTTCTTGAGGCTGGCGTGCATCTCTCTTGTAATATCAATGGCTTGCCAATGGACATTCTGCGCGCGACGCAATGCAAAATGCAGCATCCCGGCACCAACTGTATGGTTGCTGATCTTGTCGATCAGGATGAAGCTGCCAAGCGCGCGATTATCCTCATAGGGTTCGAACACAAGAGGCTTGTCTGTCGCAAGCTCTGCAACGCCAATAGCGTTTAATTCCAATGTTTTTACGGCCAATCGCTCAAGCGTATTTACGTTGATTGCATATTTGGGCTGCTGAATCGTAACGGACACCATCTGCGTGCCAAGCTTTAGCCAATAGGCCCGGCCCACATGCAACGCTGCATCGTCCATCCAAACAAGGCTCGCCTCAAATTGATTTGCAACTTGGGGCGGCGTGTTTGCCGCCGCAATGACATCCCCGCGTGAACAATCAATCTCATCTGCAAGGCACAGCGTAACGGATTGGCCGGCAACAGCTTCGTCCAGATCTCCATCTAAAGTCACGATGCGGCTAATTGTGGAAGTCTTGCCCGAAGGCAGCACGCGTACCGCATCGCCGGGATGGATCTGTCCGCTGGCAATCAGGCCAGAAAAGCCCCGAAAATCAAGGTTCGGCCGGTTCACCCACTGGACAGGGAGGCGGAACGGCTTTGCCAGATCCGTCGTATCATTAATCTCGACCTGTTCCAGATGATCGATCAGTGAGGGGCCTTGATACCAGGGCGTAAAGGCAGAAGCGCTTGTGATATTATCGCCTTTAAAGCCGGAAATGGGGATGGCGGTAAACTGAGCAATGCCAATGCTCTGCGCAAAAGCGGCATAGTCCGATACAATCTCGTCAAAGACCTGCTGGCTATAGTCCACCAAGTCCATTTTATTGACGGCCAGCACAATGTTTCGAATGCCAATTAAATGGGCCAAATAGCTGTGGCGGCGCGTTTGCGTGAGCACGCCTTTGCGCGCATCAATCAATATGACGGCCAAATCCGCAGTTGATGCACCCGTCACCATGTTGCGGGTATATTGCTCATGCCCCGGCGTATCGGCGACAATGAATTTGCGCTTCGCAGTTGCAAAGAAGCGATAGGCGACATCAATGGTAATGCCTTGTTCCCGCTCGGCGGCAAGGCCATCTACTAGGAGAGCAAAGTCAATGTCTTGGCCCTGGGTGCCAACACGCTTGCTGTCCGCTTCTAGGGCGGCCAGCTGATCTTCAAAGATCATCTTAGAGTCATAGAGCAGTCGGCCAATCAGCGTGGATTTGCCATCATCAACTGATCCGCAGGTGATGAACCGTAACAGGCTCTTGCGCTCATGCTGGCGCAAATAGGCGTCAATATCTTCGGCTATCAGGGCCTCTGTGCGATAGACAGGGTCGGTCATCTCAGAAATATCCCTGCTGTTTTTTCTTTTCCATTGAGGCGTCCCCGCCATCCTTATCAATCACTCGGCCTTGGCGTTCAGATGTGCTGGTGAGCAGCGTCTCTTGGATGACTTCGGTAAGGCTGGAGGCCGTGCTTTCCACAGCGCCTGTCAGCGGGAAGCAGCCTAGGGTGCGAAAACGGATGGACCGGTCCACAATCTCCGGCTTGCGGCCCAGCACCTTTTCCAGCCGGTCAATATCGTCGGCCATGAAGATTTGGCCATCCCATTCATATGTCGGCCGAACCGCAGCAAAATAAAGGGGAACGATAGGGATGTTGTTGAGATGGATATATTGCCAGATATCCAGCTCGGTCCAGTTGGAGATGGGAAAGACGCGGATGCTCTCTCCTCTCGATTTGCGCGCATTATAGAGGTTCCACAATTCGGGCCGCTGGGTCTTTGGGTCCCAACCATGGCTTGCCGTGCGGAAGGAAAAAATCCGCTCTTTCGCGCGGCTCTTCTCTTCATCGCGCCGCGCGCCGCCAAAGGCCGCGTCAAAGCCATAATGGTCGAGTGCTTGTTTCAGGCCTTCAGTCTTCCACATATCTGTGTGCAAGGGGCCGTGGTCAAATGGGTTAATCCCGCGCTCTATGGCCTCTGGATTGCGATGAACCAGCAACTCCATGCCGCTGTCGCGCGCCATTTGATCGCGCAGATCGTACATGGCTTTGAATTTCCAGGTCGTATCGACGTGCAGCAGCGGAAAAGGCGGGGGGGAGGGGTAAAAGGCTTTGCGCGCCAGATGCAGCATTACAGCTGAATCTTTCCCCACCGAATAGAGCATCACGGGCCGCTCTGCCTCAGCCACTACTTCCCGGATAATATGAATGCTCTCCGCCTCAAGGCGTTGAAGATGCGTGAGAGAAGGCTGCGCATTGGCCATAGCCGAATCCTTGGGTGGGTCTCGTTCCGTCAAAACATACAGGGGTGACATTTCGAATAACCTCCCATATGGGAGGTTATGGCTCTCACCAGCGTTGATGAAACAGAATTGCTGCTGCCGCTCTTTGCGGGGATGCATGAAGGGCAACGCTTTTCGACATTTTTAGACCGCGTGCGCAGCCGAACCCAGGCAGAGTATATTGGCCTGTTCTTTCGGCAGGGCGACCTAACGATGCACGAAGTGACAGAGTTTCACTCTGGTCGGGACCTGAGGGCCGAGGCGATAGGCTTGGGGTTTGATCGCCTGGATGTGCTCGACCGTTTTCCATTTGAACGGCTTCGGCCGGAGCGTGTTTACGCTGTCGGTGAGTTTGCGGACGTTGATGCTGAATATGCGCGCTATCGTGCGCAGTATATTGCGGCTCTTGGCATTGTGGATGAGCGCATCATGCGGCTGGCGCTGGACGACGGGATTAGCGCTTGGATGCTGCTTGCGCGCGGCCGAGAGTGCAGCGCGGCAGACAGCGCCCTGCTGGCCAGTTTGGCGCCTTATGTCGCTTTGGCGCTCCAAGCTTTTGTGCAGGAAGAGCGCCGCCGCATTCACGCGGAAATGAACGCCGTTGCCTTAGCCCGGGGAGGGGTTGGCTGGCTATTGCTTGATCGCGAGGCGCGGTTGGTTGCCGCAGAGGCTGGTCTGGGGGTCTTTTTGGGCGCGCTTCCAGGTTTTTCCCTGCGTGAGGGTGAGCGGTTAGGGCTGCCCAATCTAGCACATGAACGCAAATTGGCCGACGCAGCGGCGCTTTATGCGCAGAATCCGCACGCCCCCTTATGCGCGCTAGAGCTATGTGCAGAGCCGCGCGTTCAGGCCGTTCTGGTGCCCAGCCGCAGCCAGCCAGCTGCGGCGTCTAGCCTGCCTGTGCTGCAGTTGATCTGCGCCTTGCCGCATCCGCCCTTGGCGTCGAATGGCAATGTGCTGGCGCAAGTGTCTGGCCTCTCGCGCCGCGAGGCAGAGCTTGCATTGCGGCTGAGTGACGGCTGGTCGATTGCAGAAGCTGCCCTCGATATGGGCCTGACACTGGAAACGGCCCGGAACTATAGCAAGCGCATTTACGCACAATTGGATGTGCGTGGGCAGGCAGAGCTGGTCCGCTATGTTCTCCATAGCGGCGCGCGCTTCGCTTAACTGGCAGATCCGCGCACCAATTGGCCCGGACGTGCGCCTGTTGCTTCATCATAACGACGGATGATGGCGCCTGAGACAATTGTGGCATCATAGCCCGTTGCCTTTTGGTCCAATCTGCGGCCGCCAGCTGGCAGATCATGCGCGATATGCGGCAGAGCAATGCTCAACCGGTCCATATCAATCACATTGATGTCCGCCTTGGCCCCCAGTTTCAGGATCCCGCGGTCCATAAGGCCCACGGCGCGCGCTGATTTGGCTGACAGCATATGAATGGCCTGTGCCATATCAATGGATTGGGCGGCTCCATTGCGGACCCAGTGCTCCAGCAAGAATGTCGAATAGCTGGCATCGCAAATGGCCCCATAATGCGCGCCGCCATCACCCAAGGCGGGGACACAATCAGGGTGCATCAGCATTTCATAAGCTGAGTCCAGCTTGCCATCCTCAAAATTGCCCAGCGTTGCGAGGAACATCCCCTTGCCGCCCGTTTCGACAAATCGGTCATAGACCATGGCTTCGGGCGTAGTGCCTTTGGCCGCTGCCATGGCGGCGAAACTCATATCGGGCGTGGGCGCGTAATTTGGAGGATTGTCCAGCGGGAACATCCAGCGCCAATTGCGCCCAAGTGCGTTAAACGGGTGTCCTTCGGCCGGAGTTTCAGTGAGCAACGCGGCCCGCAAGGCAGGGTCGCGCATCGCTTGCACCTTTTCGGCAAGGGGCAAATGCGCAATTTTTTCCCAGCTTGGGCAGAGAATGAACGGGTGGACAGAAAGTTCGAGCCCGCCAATCAGGCCAATCGGCCTCGGCATTACTTGCGCCGTAATGTGCCGACCTGCAGCTTTGCTCTGCTCCATCATTTCCAGAACGCGCCGCCAACGTGGCGGGCCTTCATTGCCAGAAGCTAGGGTGAACGTCGCTGGGCGGCCACAGGCAGCCACGACGTCATCAATAATCGGGTATTCAGCGTCCCAGCCGCGGAAAGCATCGAGCACAATTTGCAAAGTGCCATGCCCGGCATCCGCCATGCCCATGCAGATTTCACGCAGTTCGCGCACATCAGCATCAAAGCTGGGAATGCTGCCGCCATCAGCGGTTTTATGGATGGAAAGCCGTGATGTGGCAAAGCCAAGGGCACCCGCGCGCATCGCCTCTTTCGAAAGCGCGCGCATTTGGGCCAGATCAGCATCTGTTGCGGGCTCTTGGCGTGCGCCGCGTTCTCCCATCACATAAACGCGCAAGGGCGAATGTGGCAGATATGCCGCGACATCAATGTCGCGCCGCCCTTGTGCAACGCGGTCAAGATATTGAGGGAATGTCTCCCAATCCCAAGGCAGCCCTTCCGCCATGACGACGCCGGGAATATCCTCCACGCCTTCCATAACGTTGATCAGCATATCATGGTCTTCACGGCGGCACGGCGCAAAGCCAACCCCGCAATTGCCCATAACGGCGGTCGTCACTCCATGCGCGGACGAAGGGGCCAATTCTTCCGACCAGATGGCTTGTCCATCATAATGCGTGTGCACATCCACAAAGCCGGGTGTCACCAACCGGTGGCGGGCATCAATTTCTTCTGCGCCATGGCCAGAAACAGCCCCAATGGCTGCAATTTTTCCGTCTTTGACAGCGATATCCGCATCGCGCAGCGCGCCGCCCGTGCCATCGGCCAGTGTGCCATTGCGGATCACCAGATCAAATTCGGCAGCCATAGATCTTCCTCTCATTATGTGCGGTGTTGCTGTCGCAATCTGCCGCCCTTTTCGGCTCAGGCGCTCGCGGCGAGAGCCGGATAATCCACATAGCCTTTTTCTTCGCCCGTGTAGAGCAGGCTATAATCAGGCTTTGCAAGCGGCGCGCCGGTTTTCAGTCGGGCGACAAGATCGGGGTTCGCAATGAAGGCGCGTCCAAAGCTAATGGCGTCTGCACGGCTCGCCTCTATGAGCGCGCGGCCCGTTTCAGCAGTCAGCATGTTATTCGCGATAATCGGCGCACGGCAGTTATCGCGCACAAACCCCAGCGTGTCCAAATCTTTCAGCCCCATATCCAGCACATGAATATAAGCGAGTTTCAGGGCATCGGCGCCTTGCAGCAGCGGCCCAAAAGTTGCGGCGGGGTCTGCCACATCCATGCCATTATAGGGGTTGCCCGGCGAAATGCGCAAAGCGACACGGCCGCTGCCAATGGCATCTGCCATGGCCTTGAGGACCATCAGTGGAAAGCGCACACGGTTTTCCGCGCTGCCGCCAAAGTCATCAGTCCGCTGGTTGCTGGCCGGATTGAGGAATTGGTTAATCAAATAGCCGCTAGAGGCATGGAGCTCGACCCCGTCAATTCCGGCAGCCCGGGCGTTGCGCGCGGATTGTGCGAATTCTTCCGCCAAGGCAGGCAATTCGTCTGCTGCCAGCGCGCGTGGCGCGGCAGTGGGGGCCGGCACGCCATCCGGTCCGGGAACCTTGTCAGGGCAGGGCAGGGCAGACGGTGCAATGACGTCTGCCTCATAGCCTCGATTGGCTGGCACAACGACGCGGCCACAATGCATAATTTGCATCACAATCTGCCCGCCTTCGGCATGGACTGCCTCAGCCACCTTGGCCCAGCCATCAATCTGCGCTTCAGACCAAACACCCGGTGTGCGCCAATAGCCTTTGCCAACCGCGCTGGGCTGTGTCCCTTCAGTCACGATCAACCCGGCGCTTGCGCGCTGGCGATAATAGTCGACCATCAGCGGGCCTGGCACATCGTCCGGCCCAGCCCTGTCTCGCGTCATGGGAGACATGACAATCCGGTTGGACAGATGGAGATCGCCTAAGCTAAGCGAGTCGAAAAGGGGGGTTGTCATTCGAATCTTCTTATTGTGGACGCGGGTTGACCGCAATTTGCGTTGCACATTATTCATGACTTTACGCAAATCAAGGAGAGATGTCCGATGTCGATGGGCTTTGAGGGGAAAGTGGCACTGGTAACAGGTGCAAGTGGCGGCATTGGCCGCGCGTCAGCCATGGCCTTTGCAGCTGCAGGTGCTAAGGTTGTTGTCTCCGACGTGAATGAGCAGGGCGGCACCGAAACGGTGGATCTGATCATCGCTGCGGGTGGCGCAGCTGTCTTTCAGCGTTGCGATGTATCTCGAGCAGGCGAAGTGAAGGCGCTCGTCCAGCGTGCCGTAGTAGAATATGGTCGGTTGGATTGCGCGCTCAACAATGCGGGCATCAACAATCTTGGGTCAAATGAATATGAGGATGATGTCTGGGCACGCGCCATTGGCATTAATTTGACGGGTGTCATGATGTGTATGCGCGAAGAGGCAGAGGTCATGCTGGCGCAAGGGGGTGGGGCAATTGTTAACACCGCATCCATCAATGGTCTTGTCGGCAATGGCGCGCAGCCCGGCTATACAGCCTCAAAACATGGTGTCGTTGGCTTGACCCGGCATGGCGCCCTGCGTTGGGCGCAAGCCGGCATTCGTGTCAACTGTGTGTGCCCAGGTGTCATTGAAACGCCGATGACGGCGCCACTCACGGCCAATCCCGATATGCGCAAGGTGCTCGATTCCATGACGCCAATGGGTCGCATGGGTCGTGCGGAAGAGGTGGCAGCAGCCGTCCTCTGGCTCTGTTCTGACCAAGCAAGCTTTGTCACGGGCCATCCTTTGGTGGTCGATGGCGGGGCAACGGCCGTCTGAATTGAGGCGGGGCGGTTATGAAAACGTTTATAGTTGCGGCAACCGCTCCGCAAAGTCAGCGTTATTAGCGCAAATCCTTGCTGCAATGCGTAAAACGAATTGACTTTCGTTACGCTAATTAGGATGATCGGGGTGCATTTAACGCGCGGCGCCCTTTGGGTGCACGAATTTGTTCTGGGGAGAGATGGAGATGAAGGGCCAATCGCGAGCTTTTGCCGCACTTCTTCTGGCAGGCGTCGGCCTGGCAGGTTTCACTGCGCCGGCTTTTGCGCAGGCGACCGCTGATGAAGATAATTCGGCGCTCGGAGAAATTGTTGTAACCGCACAAAAGCGTGCAGAAAGCCTGCAAGAAACGCCGCTCGCCATTACGGCGGTTCCGGCAGCGCAGCTCGAACTGCGCGGCATTTCTGAAGCGAAGGATCTTTCGGCAATTGCGCCGAACGTTTCGGTTGTTGGCAGCACGACGAATGCGACAGCAGCTGTTGTGACGATCCGCGGTATCCCAACCGCAGCCGATGAATCGCAGGGCTATGACTCACCCATCGGCATCTATGTTGATGGCGTTTACATGGCACGCAGCTCAGCCTCGTCGTTTGAAGTTGCTGATATTGAGCGTGTTGAAGTTCTCCGTGGTCCGCAGGGCACCTTGTTTGGCCGCAACACCACGGGTGGCGCAGTCAACTTTGTGACGCGGATGCCGGAAAAGGATTTTGGCATCACGGTCCGTGCTGGCGTTGGTAACTATGGCCAGCGCGCTGGCCGTGTCATTTTGAACACGGGTGAGCTGAACGAGCGCGTCCGCATGTCGTTCGCGTATCTCTACAAGCGCCGCAATGGCGTTGTGGACAATATCCTTGCGCCGGGCAGCCGTGATCCGGGTGCTATGCGCAACAACAGCGCACGCTGGGCCATGCAGGTCGATCTGACTGATAATCTGACGATGACGAACGTCTTCGATTATTCGCATATTGATGGCATGCCGGGCGCATCGCAGCTGGTGGCCGTTGGCAATGGTGACGCAACGCGCTTCCCGGGCACGCTGACCTTGGATGGCAACACCTTTAAGGTGGTTCAGCCTGCGAACGTGGCTGGCTATTTGGGCTTGGCTTCTTCGGTGGAATCGCAGTGCGGGACGCCTTTGTCGCAGCTGTCGCTCAAGCGTCGCAGCTCAATCTGCAACAACAGCGCAGGTCTTTCGACTGACAAGCTGTGGGGCGATATGTTCCGTCTCGAGTGGGATACGGATGCCTTCACAGTCCGCAGCACGACGTCTTATCGTCAATGGCATAACGTCATCCGCGGCAGCGACCTAGACGGCATGGGCACCATTCGTGGGCCGATGTTCTCGCAGGCAACGCTGTTCAACGGCATGCCGGCAGCAGCGATCACGCCGATTGTTGGGGCCGCGGCTGCTGGCTTCCTGTCGACCCAATCAGTGCCGACCACGACACAGGATTTGTTCAACACGAGCAACAACCGCCGTCAAAAGCAGTTCAGCCAGGAAATTGAAGTCGTCTCTGCCAGTGGCGGTGCGCTTGAGTGGGTGCTGGGTGGCTTCTTCTTCAAGGAGAGCGGTCGTGAACTCAACCCGCAAAACTATGCCTTTGTGTTGGATACCAACGCAGCCGTATTTGCTGGTCCGCTCTCGTTCCTCGCGCCGTTGAACCCGGCACGCTATCGCGCAATGGCGATTGCTTCGGTGCTTGGGTATAATGCCCGCGGCGAAAGCACGGCAGTCTATGGCCAAGCCACATATCGTCCGGGTGGAGCTGAATCGCCACTCGGCGTAACGCTGGGCCTGCGCTACAGCTGGGATAAGAAGAACTTCCAAGTCACGCAAAATGGTGCAGTGCCCTTCACGGGTGCGGCTCTTGCCCGCGCGACCAGCAATAAGAACTTCAGCGCCCCTACAGGCCACCTGACAGTTGATTATAAGGCGTCAGATGATGTGAACCTCTATGCACGTGTGGCACGGGGTTATCGTTCGGGCGGCTATAATGCGCGTCAGGACACCAGCTCGATCCCGCTGACACCGTTCGAGGAAGAAAGCATCTGGTCGTATGAACTGGGTGCCAAGACGGAGTTTGCAAATCGCCTTCGCCTGAACGGTGCTGTGTTCTACAACGTCTATACCGATCAGTTGGTGACCATTCCGGTGCCGACCCCGGCTGGCCAGAGCTTTGGTAACATCACCGTCAATGCGGGTAAGACCAAATATTATGGTGCTGAACTGGAAGGCAATTTGCTGTTGACCGATCACTTCTCTATCGATGGCTCGCTGGGCTATGTGAAGAAGAAGCCGATCGAATTCCCGGCCGGCGATATCACCAACGTTGTTCGCAACGTCGCCTCGATCCAGCAGCTTGGCTATTCGCCAAACTGGACGGCCAATATTGGCGGTATCTTCAAATATCCGATCGGTTCGGTCGATATGACGGCTCGCGTTGGCTATAACTACACGTCATCCTTCTGGATGTTTGGCAACCCGCTCACTGCGCCGTTCCGCAATGAAACCAAGGGCGATGCCCGCGGTCTGCTGGATGCGCAGCTGCGCTTCGACAACCTTGGTCTGGGCAAGAACTTCAGCCTCACGCTGTGGGGCAAGAACCTGGGCAACAAGGAATATGTCGTTCGCTCGGTTGACTTTGGTGCCCTTGGCTTTGCCACGGACATCTGGGGTGATCCGCGGACCTTTGGTCTGACAGCGGACCTCGCCTTCTAATCCAGAGGCAAGGCTTTAAATTAAGGGGTGCACTTCGGTGCGCCCCTTTTTTTATGAACAAATGGGGCTCTGGGCCCCGCCTTTTGATGCATTTGTGACGGCAATAGAAAAGGCCGACCATCTCGCGATGGCCGGCCTTTTTTTGGTGCTAGAGGCTGAGATCAAATCAGGCGACTTGATCCCATGGTGCCGTTTGTGTGCCGCGCGTGACATAGCTGCCATTGACGCGCGTCTGGAATTCGCCAGCGCGGGCGCGCGGGTTGTAGAATTGGCGATACCAAATCCGCAGCTTATCAAACGGGCCATCGCCCTTCACCATCATCGGGTTCAGGCAAGGGCGCTTGTTTGCCCAGATTTCAAAGTCTTGCGCAAAAGCTGCTACGCCAGCCTTTTCATATTCCTTGGCCAACTGCACATCATCAGCCGTTGGCTGCTCATTCTTGACCTTGACGCACAGGCCATACCAAACCTTGATCACGCCATCGTCCACTGGGGTGTGCGTAATCAGCATGTGCGATGGGTATTCGCCAATCATAACTGATTGGAGAATGCCAGGGCCAGTGTACCATGTGTCATTCGTCATGGGCTCAGCGCCGTCGCCAGCCAGCGTCTTGTGGCCAGCTGTGAGAATTTGGCGGCAGACATGGCCCTCAAAAACATTCTCAAAGCTCACCATATCAATTGAGCCGTGAACGGGCTGGAGGTGACCCTTATCGGTCATGTTATCGACAACTTCTTGCGGGTGGCAGTGGAGTTCACCCAAAGCTTCGACCGACCAATTGACCCAGCTTGGGGCGTCAAATTGGTCAAAAGCGGGCAAGTCATAATCTGGCTCACCGCCCTCAGCGTCATACCATGTCCACAAACAGCCCGCGCGCTCAACCAGCTTCATGCTTTTGAGGCAGGCGGCCTTTGGAATAGGGGCCGGTGAATAAGGAATGTCGTTACAGCGGCCATCGGGGCCAAAGCGCCAGCCATGATAGGGGCAGCGAATATTATCGCCCTCAACATGCTCCTTATCGACAACAACATAAGAGGTCGTGTTCTTGGCGAGGTGCGTGCCCATATGTGGACAATAAGCCTCGACCAAAAACGGGCGGCCTGATTGGCCACGATATAAGACCATGTCTTCGCCAAAGAAGCGCACGGCCGACGGCGTCGTCGTGACTTCCTCAGACGTTGCCACCATGAACCAACCGCGGGGATAGGTGTAATCCCCCAGACCATAGTCAGCCGTTGTTGCCATCAGGAATCTCCCTCTTCAATTCTTCAGACTTACCCCAAATCGTAGAGGAAAGGCAAGAATGCCAATGACATTAGTGGAAATCTCAAAGATATTTTAGAATTTTGCGTAGCAGCTAATTTAGAATGCTACGCAAAATGCCTATTCACTAACGTCGATCGCGTGATCTGCCTCAGTAATGCGGACCACACGGGGGTTATATTTGAGTGTTTTCACGGCAATGGATGTTTCCACATGGTGGACGCCGTTAATCGCTAGAATCCGGTCAGATGCGTTCTCAACCAGGTTTTCCAGTTCATCAAATACGGAGATCGCCAGAACGTTGAACTGGCCCATTGCAATCATAACGCTGGTGACGAGGGGCAGTTCTGCAATTTCCTTGGCGACCTCTCGGACCTTGCCCACCTCAGCCTGCACGCCAATAAAGGCAAGTTTGGCATGGTTCGACAGGCTAAACCCAGTAATCGCCGTAAAGGCAATTAAGCGTTCTTGCTGCAGTCGCTTGATTCGACCGCGGACGGTGCCCTCCGTCACACCAAGATCTGCTGCAATCTTGCGGTTGGAAACGCGGGCATCCTGCGACAAAATGTCGATGAGTTGGCGATCCAGGTCATCCAGCTGCGGCGTGCTCATGCATTCCCCCTGTCTTCGATCGGCGCGACATCAAACTTATATTTGATCACGTCTACAGCGATGGTCGGCAGCATAGAGCGAATACCGCGAACCTTTGAAAATTTGTCGAGCAAGAGGCTGGGAAGCTCTTCAAAATCGTGCAGCACGACCAGCATATCAATGTCATACCGCCCTGTGACGACATGGGCGGCAAAGACTTCAGGGAATTTGGCTAATTCCTCAGCGACTTCAGAGGCTGCCCGGCCATCGACTTCAATGGCGACTTCCATCAGCACATTATAGCCATGCGCTGAAAAGTCAGACACAGCGACAACACGCAGCTGATTTGCATCTTCCATACGACGGATGCGCGCAGACACTGTTGTTGCCGTGAGGCCAAGCTTGTCGGCAATTTGCTGGTTGGTCGCTCGACCATTGATGCGGAGTTGGTCGACAATGCTGCGATCAATATCGTCGACAGTAAATTCTGGTTTCATCTATTATGTCCGGTCTTGTCTTGCGCGGCTCTAGAAGCGGATGACCTGCGCGGCGGAAAAGCCACCGTCAACAGGAATATTCGCCCCTGTCACGAAGGATGCGTCGTCGGAAAGAAGAAAAACTGCCACTTTGGCGACCTCCTCGGCGCGGCCAGCGCGTTTCAGCAAGTGCATATCGATGAAGGCGCTCCGTACAGGGCTCTCCGATTGCAATGCCATGGTCATTGGGGTTTCAATAAATCCGGGGCTAAGCGCATTCACCCGGATGCCTGCGGGGCCATAATCAGCCGCCAGGCTACGCGTCAACTGCAGCACGCCGCCCTTTGTGACGTTATAGGGCAAGTTGCCCGTGCCACCTGTCATCCCATAAATGCTCGACAAGGTGATGATGGAGCCTTTGCCCACTTTTGCCATATGCGGAAGGACAGCTCGGGCGGAAAGCATTGTCCCTGTCAAATTGACATCCAAGGCGCGCTGCCAGTCAACCAAAGGCACATCCACCGCCGTGCCAACTACAGAAATACCCGCACAGGTTACCAGGCCATCAATTCGGCCAAATTCATAAGCGATTTGGTTGGCAGCCTCTGTCAAAGCGTCTGGATCTGTTACATCCAAGTTGAAGGCGAGGTCCAAATCCGCAAGCGCGTCTTGCCCACCCATGTCCGCACCCACAACATGTGCGCCCGCACGCCGGGCAGCATCTGCTGTGGCCCGCCCAATGCCTGAGGCAGCGCCCGTGATGAAGATCACCTGATCATTCAACGCCCCAGTCATGCAAGCGCCTTGGCTAAGTTTTGTGCGCCAAGTCGGACCCAGGCGCGCGCATCTGGCACGGCGGCTGTCATGCCAAAAAAGCCATGGATCATCCCGTCGGCAACATGATGATCCGTTGCGACCCCTGCCGCGGCGAGGTGCTTGGCATAGGCGTCGCCCTCATCGCGCAGCGGATCATATTGCGCTGTAATCACAGTGGCGGGGGGCAGGCCGCTCAAATCAGTTGTGTGCAAAATGCGCGCCAATGGAGCCGCCTCTGGCGCGGTCTCGCCAAGATAATGGCTCCAGAACCAACGCATGGCGCTGGTTGAGAGAAAATAGCCCCCATCGCCATTGGCAAGATAGGACGGCGTCGAAAAATTGGCGTCTGTCACGGGGTAGATCAGCAATTGGTGCCGCAGCGTCGGGCCGCCCCGGTCTCGGGCCATCAGGCTTACAGCGGCGGCCAAATTGCCGCCGGCGCTATCGCCCGCCACGGCCAGCCTTGTGCCATCAATACCCAAATCGGCCGCATGGTCCCGTGCCCAGCAAGTAGCGTCATAACAATCTTCCGCTGCGGTGGGATAGCGCGCCTCTGGGGCTAAGCGATACTCAATGGACAGAATGGCACACCCGCTATCTTCTGCAAGCTCCCGGCAGGTCGCGTCATGCGTGTCCAAATTGCACAACACCCAACCGCCCCCGTGAAAAAACAGAGTCAAAGCAGGCGTCTGCGGGGCGCCATGAGGCACATAGAGCCGCGCTTTCAGCGTTCGGCCGGGCAGGGCAAGGTCGAGATTTTCGACTCGCTTCATTGCCAAAGCTTCTTCTGCCAGAGGCGTATTCATCATCGCCCGTGCCGCATCGACTGGCAATTGCGACCAATCAGTATCGGCAAAGTCTGCATAGGCTTGCAGAATTGGCTCAAGCGCCGGGTTTAGCGTCATTCTCGTCTCTCCCCAATTTTATAGGCCAAAGCCGCCAGCAACATTAATCTGCTGCCCAGTCACATAGGCTGCACGGGCAGAAGCCAACCAGCTCACGGCATAGCCAATTTCTTCAGGTTTGCCCCAGCGTTTGACCGATAGCATCTTAAGCGTTTCTTCCGTCCAACTGGGCGGGAAGGCGCCTTTGGCCATCAACTCATGGAACATACCAGCATCTATCACGCCAACCAGAACGGAATTGGCGCGAATGCCATGGCGGCCCTCCTCACGCGCAATGCCTTTCAGCCAGCTTTCATTCGCAGCCTTAGGGGCAACGGACAGGCCATCTCGGTCGGGCCAGCGCAAATGCCCGGCAGAGCCGAGATGGACGATTGAGCCGCCACCCATCGCCCGCATATGGGGCACAGTGGCTTGCACAAGCTGGAACAGCCCGTGCACTTCCACCTCAAAGGCGCGGCGCCAATGATCCATGGATGTTTCTGACAACAGCGTCTGTTCTACCAACGGCCCGGCGGCCCAAATCAGGCTGTGAATACGGCCATGTTCGGCAATAACTGCTTCAACCAACTGCTGAACTTGGTTGGCATCTGTCACATCGCACCGATGCGTTGTTGTACGTGTGGGGCAGGCCTGCGCCACGGCCGCCACAGCATCTGCCTTGCGATTGTAAACCAGCGCCAAATCACTGCCATCGGTGGCCAAAACCTCAGCAACCTTGCCGCCTATGCCGCCGCTTGCCCCGAGAACCAAGGCCGCCCCTTTGGGGAAAAGTGCGTTATCGGCCATGTCCTCTCCTTCGCGTTTTGCGTATCTTTAATTCGTTCATTGCATGATTGCGCATTGTGAAGCGTGAATCCAGCCTTTATTCGACCTTGGAAAATCTAGGAGAGAGAGTCGATGCAACGATTGGCAGGCAAATGCGCTTTGGTCACTGGGGGCGCACGTGGGATTGGCGCAGGGATTGTCCGCCGCTTCGTCGCGGAAGGCGCAAAAGTGATGATCAGCGATGTGCTAGAGGAAGATGGACGGGCGCTGGCAGCTGAGCTGGGGGACGCAGCTGCCTTTACGCAGCACGATGTGACCTCAGTTGATGAGTGGCGCGCGGCGATTGCTGCAACCGAAGCGCAATTTGGCAAGTTGGATACGTTGGTCAACAACGCAGGCATCATTGTTTTTAAGCGCTTGGATGATCTGACCGAGGCGGAAATTCGCCGCGTGATTGACGTTAACTTGATTGGCACCATGCTGGGTGCGCAGCTCGCTATTCCCGCAATTGAGCGTGCAGGCGGCGGGTCGATTACCAATATGAGTTCCGCCGATGGCATTTCTGGGGCCAATAGCCTGACAGCTTATTGCGCCTCTAAATTTGGCGTGCGTGGCTTTACCAAGGCGTTGGCGCTGGAACTTGGCCCGCGGGGCATCCGCGTTAATTCGATCCACCCGGGCGGCATTTTAACGCCCATGGCCAACCCCATGAAAGTCCCAAGGGACCTGTATGACCGGGGCTATTGGATTTATCCCGCGCAAAAATCTGGAGACCCGGACGATATTGGGGCGGCCGCTGCCTATCTGGCTTCAGACGATGCCAAATATTGCATTGGCACTGAATTGTCAGTCGATGGTGGATTAAACGCAGGCCATTATTACATGGCTATGCCGGGTGCCCCCAAAGACCCCAATAAAGCCTAATTGGCAGCCAGCCGGACGGCCAGCTGGTCACGATCTTCGGTGAGCCGGTGGGCGCCGCGGATCATGAGCCAAGCGCCCAAAATTCCCGTCGGGATAATGATCGTCAGGCCCATGCGCAAAGCATGGGCCGGATCACCCGATACAAGATCGCTAATTTGGCCCGCAAGCAACGGCCCCGTGACATAGCCAATCAAGTTGATGATGAGCAGCGCGAGCGCGGTGCCCGTGGCGCGAACCCGATCGGGCATCAAATATTGCAAAGCAGCCATAATCCCGACGGACCAGCCCCCGCCCAATAGCCCTGACGGCAAGGCAAGCAGTGTTGCTGTGCGAATGTCCGGGGCCCAGACAACAGCCAAGAGCAAAATTGTGGCCGAACAAGCAGCCGCCCCTGCAAGATAGAGCAGCCATTGTGGCCCCCGCGTTCGCACCAGTCGGTCTGCCAAAACGCCAAAAGCCAAGGTGCCAATCAATCCCGGTAGGCCAAAGGCAGCCCCAAATTTGGCGTTGGCTTCGGCAATGGGCAGATCATAAGCACGCGCGAACAGTGCAGGGCCCCACATGCCAAAGCTCAGACCCGATAAAGTGGCAAAGGCCATGCCCAGCGAAAGCCCCCGAAAGCTGCGCGCTTGCCAGAGGATTTTGAACAACGGCCATAACGGGTCTCTGCTAACCGACGGTGCCTCCAGCCGAGCTGGCTCGCGAATAATGGCATAGGCAATGGCGGCCAAAATAATGCCGGCCACACCCATGACATAAAATGCTGCGTGCCATGTGGAGGCCTGTGCAATTTCAGGCCCGGCGCGATAACCAAGATATTGGCCGAAATAGACCGCAAGCGTCATCACCGCAAAGGCGCGACCGCGTTGTTCGGCAACGAAATAGGCCGCGAGCAGAGAGTAAGCGGGTGCTTGAAAGGCTGCTTCGCCCACGCCCACGCCAACACGCGCAACGGCCAGCCATGCAGCCGACGGGGCAAGGCCAGACAAAATGGTGAACCCGCTCCAGACCACGCACCCTGCGCACAAAATGGCAATGCGCGACCGCTGGTCTGCAAGCCGTGCAATGGGAATAGACAGAATGGAATAGAGAAGGGCAAAAGCTGGGCCCATAAGCAGGCCCATAAAGCCATCAGAGACTTGGAATTCAGCTTTGATGGGCTCCACCAGGCCTGCCAGCAAATAGCGGTCGCCATAATTGACGAGCGCAATGCCCAGCAGCAAAACAAGGACCAACCATTTGTTGGTTAAGCGGCCAGCGCTGTCAGCTTGTGTCATGGTAGAGCGATCAATCACGCATCTGCGCGCCGCCATTGACGTGCCAGACTTGGCCCGTCACCCATTCCCCATCGGAAGACGCAAGGAAGGTTACAGCGGCAGCAATATCATCAGGCTGGCCAAGGCGCGTGTGCGGCACGTTTTTGAGGCCGCGTTCAACATATTCATCGGTCAAATGCTGTTTGACGGCCTCAGTCAAAACAAGGCCGGGGCAAATGACATTGGCGCGAATGCCTTGCTTGCCCCAGCGCGCGGCAACGTGCCGGGCCAGCGCGTGAATGGCATTCTTCGTCATTGGATAGGCAACTTGCCACGGCGCCCCGCCTGAAGCTGCGCCAGATGACGTGTAGATCATCGCGCCACCGCCGCGCTCTAGCAAGGCAGGAAGCGCCGCTTGAGTTGCCAGAAAATGGCTTTTGGTGTTGATCGCAAAGCTCTTATCCAGCACTTCGACTGGGCAATTCAGCGCATCAACATCGCCTTCCGTGCCGCCTGCCAGATTGGAATGGTAGAAATCGAGGCCGCCAAATTCGCTCTTTGCAGCAGCGACAATTGCGGCTTGCGAGTCTGCGGATGTGCCATCGAGATCAACACCCAAGGCTTTGCCGCCAGCGGCTTTAATTTCTTCGGCGACTTCGCGGGCCCAATCGCCCATCAAGTCCCCCACCACAACATGCGCGCCTTCGCTGGCCAGCCGCTTTGCCGTTGCAGCGCCAATGCCGCGCCCGCCGCCAGCGACAATCCCAACCTTGCCCGAAAGTCCGCGCATTCCAATCTCCAGTTTTTGCGTAGATATGTAATATTCAAACTACGCATATAGCGCCACGATTGCGCTTTCAATTCAATTATGCGTGATGATCAATCATGGACCAGCTTATTGGTGTCGGCCCAGGTGCCTTCCGGCAGAACTGGCGTGATTCCCAGTTCTTCGCGGATATCGCTGATCTGCACGTTCACATAATCGCGCCAATCGACCAGCATTAAAGGATATTTCCAGTTGCGCGCCTGCAATGCGCCTTGGAATTCGGCTTCGAGGTTCAGCACCATTGCCTCGGGATAATGCAGCCCATCTTTCATGATGGTCTTGGCTTTCAGGTAAAAGGCAATCCGGCTGAAAAAGGCACTTAATTCCGGGCAGAAATAGCGGGATTTGGCCACCATATTGGCATTGAGCAGCGCAACCTCTCCCCCATGATTGGGGCCAAAGCCTGTCACAATATGCTCAATATCATGCGTCAGCGCGGTTTGACGCAGATAGAAGGTGAAGTCATTGACCACCTTCACTTCCTGAAAGAACAGATCAAGCTGATAGCCGGAATTGACCATGAAATCATGGATGGCTGCCCCCAAGGTGCCGGGCGCGCAATCCTTGGTTTCCGCCAATGTGAAATCAGCAAGGCTGCGTTTTTCCAACCAAGATTTGAACAGCGGCAGCCGTGCCTTTTCTGCTTCAAATAGGCCGATAATCTTTGGCAGGTCTTCCAAATCATGCAGGATCTGCGCGACTTCAGGGATATAGGCAGTATTTGGCAGATCCGCGCCATTCCGGCGGAGCATTTCTTGCGCAATTAAATGGCGCAAATCGGCATTGTTCAAATAGCGAGACGAACTGACGAGAACCGAACTCTCCGTCTCCACCTTTTGGATTGCGCCATTAAAATAGGCTCGGTCTGCCGCGCCAATCTTGGCTTCGCTCATCTCTCTCTCTCCTTATCAGCTTTGCGCCGCCCGGCCTTTTCAGGCGGACGGCGCCGCTGTGCTTATTCTGCAGCGATGGCTGCCGCCCCATCATCATTTGCGGGGGACAGGAACTGGCCTGGTGTTGCCCCTGTATAGGCCCCGTTCTCAAAGGTCGGCACGCCATTTACCAAGGTCAGGCGGGTGGGCATGGGCTTGCGGGTGAAGCGCCATGTAACGCCGCCGCGCCCATCGGGCACATCATGAGCTTTTTCCATGGGTTGGCGCTGGATTTCATCCAAGTTGAACACGGCAATGTCTGCCCGCTTGCCCGGTGCAATGACACCGCGATCCGCCAAGAAGAAATGCTCCGCCAGCTTGCCTGTCATCACATGCACAGCTTCTTCGATTGTTAGCTTTTGTTCGTCCCGCACATATTGCGTCAGCAGCAGTGCATTTTCGCCTCCACCGCACAGCATTTGCAAATGCGCGCCCGCATCAGAGATGTTGCCGACAGTCTTTGGGTCGCGCATCAGGCCCAAGGTCAGTCCCTCATCCTTGGGGAAGGGGGCCATATGGACCGTAGAGCGGATGCCATTGGCCAAAATCCAATCCGCCATTGCATCAGAGCGGTGCAAGCCGCGGCTCTTGGCATAGTCTTCCAAGGTCAGGTTTAGGGGACCCGTGCCATTTTCACTATCGAGCAGCAAAAGCTCTTGCGGGTTGCGCAAGGGCGAGTGCGGCCAAGCTTGCGTGTCCCAGCTCTCGCGGGCGCGGGCGCGCCACTCTGGGTTAGCCAACAATTCGGCTTTCTTCGAAAGATCGTCTTCGACGACCACTTCATGCCAAACATAATCGTTCGACTGCGCAAAAATCAGCGATTTGATGATGCTCAGCACATTGGTGGGAGAGACATGGGCAAAGCCCGGCCAAATGTCGACGCCCGCTGCCCGCATGGAGGCGACACTTTTCTGCATCGGCTCCAGCATTGGCTTTTGGAAATCGAGCGTGGGGATGGCCCCTGCAATCTGCACACGAATTTTGCGACCAGCGAGCAACTTTTCCAGCCGCTGCAAATTGGCAGGGCCTGTCATCCGCATGAAGGTATCGACAATCACTTGGTAGCAGGTGGCGGGATAGCGTTCCATCACATCAAACAGCGCCGTGAATTCGGCGTCACAGGCTTGCAGCGAAGGGACGGGGCGATTGGAGCCATCATGGTCGTGCAGATTGTCTGATAGGCCAAGCGCGCCAGCGGCCAGGGCATCATCCAGCAAGTCTGCCATTTGGGCAATCTCTTCCGGCGTTGCAGCCCGGTCCCATGCCTCAATGCCCATGACAGCTAGGCGCAGCGCAATATGGCCAACATAGGCCGCATAGTTCAGCGGAACACGCACATTGCGTTCAGCCGAGGCGCGATATTCTGACCATTTATTCCAGTCCCAAGGCAGGTTCTGCATAAACGGCCCTTCGGGAATATCTTCAAAGAAGGAGAAGATACCAATCATCTCGCGCTGGGCGGGCATATATTTGTGCAAAGGCGCAGGCGAAAAACCGCAATTGCCCATAATCATCGTCGTCGCGCCATAGCCGGGCAGAGGATCGAGATCGGGCTGCCACCACATCGTGCCATCATAATGGGTGTGGCTTTCAATAAAGCCGGGCGTGACATAGCAACCAGCGGCATCAAAAACCCGCTCACCTGCCGGCGTCAGATTCTGGCCGATTTCAGCGATTGTCCCGTTTTTCACGCGCACATCTGCTGCAAAAGCGGGGGCTCCGGTTCCGTCAACCACGGTCCCGTTTTTGATCAAAAGATCGCTCATCCTCTCCTCCAATTCTTTTCTGCACCGCGTGTGCGGCTGAGTCTTTTTCCGGGCTCAAGTCTATCGGGCTATCCGCACAACGCTATGTGTCGCCTTGCCAAGCATATCAAAAACTGATCTTATAAGGATCATGAAACGATCTGAGGCGCTTCTCTCTGCTCTGCGGCAGCACCTTCGGGCGAGCGGTTGGACGGCCCGGCGTTTGGCTACCCAATTGGACGTGGGAGAAGCCACGGCGAAGCGCTGGCTGGCAGGCAAGGGGCTTACTCTGGACCGGCTCGATCAATTGGCAGAGCTGGCACAAACCAGCCTAGCGGAATTGGCGCGTCAGGCAGAGCGGCCTGGCGCTGGCTTGGCCCAAGAACTCACCTTGGCGCAGGAACGTGCGCTGAGTGAGGATGGGTTCCTGTCCTTTCTCTTCATGGTAATTTTGGGGGGCTATGACGTCGCAGATGTCGCCCGCGATTTTGATGTGCCCCCCCGCCAAATGGAGGCGGCGTTGCTGCGGCTCGAGCGGCTGGCGCTAATTGATCGGTTACCCATGGGCCGCGTTCGTCCGCTGGTGGATCGCGCCATCATTTGGCGCAAAACGCCCATGCGTGCGCAATTTGAAGCGCGGATGAAGCCGCAATTTCTGGAGATGGATTTTGCCGCGCAAGAGGCTGTCTATGCGTCTGACATTCTAAAGCTATCTGCCCAAGGGGCTGCGCGCTTGGCGGAACTTATTGAAAAACATCGGCGCGACGTTCAGGCACTTGCTGAACAAGATCGGGCAACTGCGCATTTGCCGCAAAGCTGGTATGGCATGCTGTGTGCGGCGCGCCCTTTGGATATGACGGGCCTACAGCAAGAGGCCTTGGAGGGAGAAAAACATGGGTCGGCTCATTAATCGCCGGGCATTGGTAACGGGTGGGGCCGATGGTATTGGCCTTGGCATTGTGCGCCGCTTTGCGCAGGAAGGCGCACAGGTGGTGATTGCGGATATTGATGGACCGGCAGCAGAGGCGGCTGCGGCGGACCTGCGCGCGGCTGGACATCAGGCACAGGCCATTGCAGCAGACATCACACGAAAGGATGCGGTTGTTGCGATGATGGCCGCCGCCGGGCCTATCGATATCCTTGTGAACAATGCCTATCGCGGCTCGGGCATTGCGCGCATTGAGCGCAAGGAAGATGCAATTTTTGAGACTGCCTTCGCGATGAATCTCTGGGCCGTGAAATGGGCAATGGAAGCCGCCTTGCCCCACATGAAGGCGCAAGGCTGGGGCCGGGTGATTAATATGGCCTCCCTCAACGGCGTCAATGCGCATATGGGCAGTGCCGATTATAACGCCAGCAAAGAGGCGCTTCGGGCCTATACCCGCACAGCCGCGCGCGAATGGGCCCGCTATGGCATTTGCTGCAACATCATTTGCCCCGCTGCTTGGTCTGCCTCATCGCGTCGCATGGCTGAAATGCAGCCGGGCATGATTGACCAAATTAACGCCGCCAACCCCATGGGCCGCTTGGGCGACCCTGAGGCGGATATTGGCGGGGTCGCGCTGTTCCTCGCGAGTGAGGATGCCCGCTATATCACGGGCAACACGCTCTTTGCCGATGGCGGGGCGCACATCAATGGTGTTGCTTGGGCCCCGCAGTTTGAAGATTAACCGCTTAAGGCTTGGGCACGGGCGGCGGCGTTAGCTTTTCCAACTGAGCGCGCGCTCGAGCGGCCATGTCGAGGTAAATCAGCCCTTCTTGCACGGGCATATCGGGCTCGGACAGGCGGGCCAGATAGACATCAATCGCAAGGCGCAAAGCCTTTGGGTTGTCGGGTGCTGCAAAATAGGCCCAATCTGCCAACCTTGCAGCCAATTTGCTGTTGACGGGCAACAGGGCACGCGCGCGTGCGTCAATGGCCTCTACACCACCTGCCAGCGCCACGGCTTCGCGCGCTTCAGCCTCAAAAGGCATGGCTGCAAAATGTGAAGGCACATCATCCCACCACCCCGTCCAGCGCTTCATGACCATGCGGGCAATGTCTTCTGGCCGATTATATTGCGGGTCGAGCAGGGGGTTGTTGGCGAACTTCTCTGGCCAATCAATTGAGGCGGCAATGGCGTCTTTTCGGTCGCCGGCATTTAAGCGCGCGACTGCCTGAGCGACAATATGGTCGAGCGCGTCAGAATAGGTGGTCAGCATCTGTGTGATCTGCGGCGTGCCAGAAACAGCGGCGCCATGCATGGGAAGCATCCGTTCTGGCTTTAGTGCAGCCATTTCGCGCATGGCAGCACTCCATTCTTCCACATAGCGCTGCATCCGCTTGCCATTGCCTGCATTGGGCAAAAAGCCTTGGACATAATCCGCAGTAACAATTGTCTTGCGCCCCGGCATCCACATCCAAATCTGGTCTTCCGTCTCGCCGGGGGCATGGATCAAGACAAAGTCTTCTCCCCCAATTTTAAAGGCTTTGCGGCCTTCAAAGGTGACGTCGGGCACAGCCACTTGCGATCGATCAGTCGGCTGGAGAGCGAGCGGCTGATTATTATAGCGGCCAATGGAGCCGCCCAGCCGCAAATCTGTATCAATTGCGCGCAGCATTGCAGCACTGGCAATCACTTTGGGGCGTGGCGTCTGTTGCACCAGCACCCGCGCGCCATAGGCATGGTCAACATGTGTGTGCGAGAGGATGATGGTTTTCAGCGGCTTTTTGCTGAGCGTGGGCAACACATCTTTGAGCACATGGCCAATTGACGCATAGCCGCTGTCAAACAGAACAAGGCTATCGCGCGTCTCGATAACAGCTACGTTTACATAGGGAAACCGGATCAACCACATCCCCGGCCCTTGCGGCTCAATCACCATTTTGCGGCGTGCTTCGGCAATGAGTTCGGGCGCATCAGACAGCATGGCGCGGGCAATGGCGGTAGAATTGGGCCCGCCAAAGCCATCATTACGCCCCATATGGCGCATGACATTTGGGTGTTCACGCGCAATGATTTGGCGACCTTGCTGGATCAACAGATCGTCTGCTGACACCTGAAAACCAGCCGCCATCACAGGGGCAGACACCAGCGACATTAAGGCGGCAGTCCAGCGCATAACTATTCCCATCAATAATTGCGTAGAATCAATTGAAAAACGCTACGCAATCGGCGAGACATAGGCAAATGAACAAATAAGTGCGCAGGAGATAGGGAATGAAGCGGGTGCTTTTGGGGGTTGGTCTGACAGCAAGTGTTGCCGTTGCGGCAATGGCGCAGCAAATGTCGGTACCCGCGGGCTTAACTGTGGGGTCTATGTCGCGTGTTTCGCCAGTTTTAAAGGCAGAGCGCACACGTGAGAATTTTGAGCCGGCTCTGATGCTTCCGGCCCAACAGCGCGCCGCCCAAGCCAAGCTTGAAGCACTTTTTAAGAAGACAGGTAAGCGCCCCAATATCCTCATCTTTGTGGTGGATGATCTGGGCTATGGTGATGTGGGTGCCTATGGTGGTGGGGAATCGCTTGGTGCCCCCACGCCGAATATTGATCGTCTGGCGACCCAAGGGCTGAAGCTTACCTCAACCTATGCCCAACCCAGCTGCACGCCAACACGCGCGGCGCTCAATACAGGGCGCTTGCCTGTGCGGTCTGGTTTGATCACGCCCAAGCTGCTGAATGACAACGCAGATATCTCCGGCGAATTGCTGGCGTCCAAGATTCTATCCCAAGCTGGCTATCGCACTGGCATGTCAGGCAAATGGCATTTGGGTGAAAAGGATGGCACGCGGCCATGGCAGGTCGGCTTTGATGAATTTTATGGCTTTTTGGGTGTCGTGAACGCCTATCAAGAAGAACATCCCAATGCGACGGATGTCGCCAATGATCCAAAGCTATTGGCAGAGCTGCGCTCTATGCCTGGCGACCGAAATGTCTGGCGCGCCTCAAAGGAAAAAGGCGCAAAGCCCGTTGAGCAAATCAACTGGGAAAATAGCCGCGATCTCGACCAAAAATTTGCCTCCTTCTCAGAAGATTTTATTCGGCGTGCAGCCAAGTCGGGCAAGCCTTTCTATCTCAGTCATAATTTTTCAAAGGTTCATTATTTTAATGAGCCGTCCAAAGCCTTTGTCGGCCGGTCAGCCACCAAAGATGTCTATCGGGACTCCGTGGTTGAAGTGGACGATATTGTTGGCCGCCTGACCAAGTTGCTCGAAGAGCTGAAGATTGCCGATAACACGTTGGTCTTCTTCACCTCTGACAATGGGCCAGAGGAAGATTCCTATCCAGAAACGGGCGTCACGCCATTCCGCGGGGCCAAGGGCACCACGTTAGAAGGCGGGGTGCGCGTGCCGGGCCTGTTCTGGTGGCCGGGGATGATTAAGCCGGGGCGTGTGTCGGACGGGCTGTTTGATATGACAGATATGTTCAACACCAGCCTTGCCCTGGCTGGCATTGACGTCGCCAAGGCAGTGCCGGCGGACCGGTATATTGATGGAATTGATCAAACAGGCTTGTTGTTGGCTGATAATGGTGAGTCCGCCCGCGAAGCCGTGTATTTTTGGAATCTTGACCTGTTTTCAGGGGTCCGGTGGCGCTATTATAAAATGTCGACCTCCGAAGTGCAGGTCGGCTCGGGCAATGTCCGTGATTTTGGTGGGCTAGATAATGCGCAGGTGCTTACCCCGCTCAACAGCTATATGTATAACCTCTATCTGGACCCCAAAGAACGGAAATCCATATTGATTGAGAAGGCTTGGGCGCCGTCATACGCACTTGGGCCGCTGGTCGCGCTGCATGGCGCCACAATGGCCAAATATCCGCCTACGGTGAAGATCCGCTACCGGTAATGCGCCGTGCCCTGTGCCTTTCAGTCCTGCTGCTTGCGAGCTGTTCTGGCCCGCACGAGAAAGAAGTATTGATTAAAGGCGGCACGCTGACGCTGGGCAATGATAGAAGCTATCCCGAGGAACGGCGGGGCCCACCTGTTACGGTGGGCAGCTTCTATATGGACGCAACTGAAGTCACCAATCGGCAATTCGCAGAATTTGTCGAGGCGACAGGCTATAAAACCGTTGCAGAAAAAGGGTTTGTGGGCGATCCGCGCGTGCCAGTGGCGCAGCAAATGCCGGGTAGTGCCGTGTTTGTTATGCCGGGTCCCGGCCAAACTCCGGGCTGGACCTTTTTGGCAGGGGCCAATTGGCGGCAACCTGAGGGCCCGGGCAGCTCTATCCAAGGTCGCGAGAACGAGCCTGTTGTGCAAATTGCCTATGTCGATGCGCTTGCCTATGCGCGCTGGAAAGGCCGAGATTTGCCGACTGAGGCAGAATGGGAATGGGCGGCTGGCCAGGGGCGCGATATGCCGGGCCGCGCGCGCCCAGTGCGCGATGGCAAGCCCAGCAGCAACACGTGGGACGGGCAATTCCCTACACATAATGTGGCCGCTGATGGCTTTATGATGCGTGCGCCTGTCGCCAGCTTTCCCGCCAATCCCAACGGCCTTTATGATATGACGGGCAATGTCTGGGAATGGACGAAAAGCGTTTGGACGCCCAACCATGACCCTGCGGCGAAAAGCGACGCAGCTGCCCGCGCGGTGAAGGGCGGCTCATTCCTATGTGCTGTCAATTTCTGTGCACGCTATCGCCCACAATCTCGCCAGCGGATGGAGACTGATTTGGGCACCAATCATATCGGCTTTCGCACGATACGGCGCGTGGCGTCTTAACTCACGAGCGCACGGACCAAATAGGGCAGGCCAAAAATGAAGGTCCAGCCCAGCTTGCCCCATAGCGCAAGGCGCGGGCTTTGGTGGTTCCATAGTCCAAGCGCGCCTGCTGCGCCCATGGCTCCAGCCCCCGGAATCCAAATGCCGGCCAATCCCGCTAGCCCCAAAAGGCCCATCAGCCGCACGCCAGTGCCTGAACGGCTCTTGTCAACGGGGCGTCTTAGTCCCGCAAGCCCGGCAAAGCCCAGCAATCCAAATAGACCGGCAATAGGTGCCAGTTGGTCCAGAATGTCATTCATTATGCGCCCCCCCAAATTCTCTTTTTATCAGCTGATTTTTGGCTTGCGTGCAGCCCATGGGGCTGCCGCTTCAAGTTGCCCGGCGAGGCGAAAGAGAAGCGCTTCTTCTCCATATCGGCCAGTGAACATAATCCCGATGGGAAGCCCCGCCTTTGACATGGCAAGGGGCAGCGACATCGAGGGCTGGCCCGTCATATTCGCAATCTGCGTATAGGGTGAGAAAACGGCAGCGCGCGCGCCCCAAGTCGGCAAATCCACGCCTGGGGTCAGATTAATCTGACCCAGCTTCAGTGGCGGTGCGGCCAATGTGGGGGACAGGATGACGTCATAATTCGCCATGAACTGGGCCATGGTGACAGCCGCGGCCTGCAGCGCATTGTGGGACCGAGCAGCATCCATGCCTGACAATGTCTTGCCATAGCCATGGAAACCCAGCGTGATTGGCTCCAGCACATCGGGGCCTGGCATAATGCCCAGCAGCTTGGCCCGATCTTCAATGTCAGCAGCAATGGCGGAAGCGATGAGGACGAAGGAGGCTTGGCCTGTGGCAGCAACATCAATTTTGGGAGCTGCAATATCAACTTGATGGCCCAGGCTTTCGCATAATTTGGCAGCAGCTTCAGTCGCCGCTGCCACCTCGGGATCGACGGGTGAGCCCGCAAAGGGCGTAATCATCAGCGCGATCCGCAGCTTGCCGGGGTCACGGCCAACATTCGCCAAGAAGCTGCCACCTTCAGGTTCTGGTGCCGCATAGCGTGCGCCAAGTTCCAACCCATGTGTGGCATCCATCAAGGCGGCACTGTCGCGCACGCTGTGTGTGACTGCATGGTGGCAGGACAGGCCGCCCCAGCCTTCGGTGCGAAGGGGCCCCATGGGGATGCGTCCGCGACTGGGCTTCATCCCAAATAGGCCGCAACAGGCCGCAGGAATACGGATAGACCCGCCGCCATCAGTCGCATGGGCAGCGGGGATAACGCCTGCTGCAACGGCAGCTGCGGCGCCACCAGAGGAGCCACCGGCGATATGACCGGGGTTCCACGGGTTATGCGTATCGCCCGTCAGCTTATTCTCAGTCGTGCCCGTCAGGCCAAATTCGGGCGTTGTGGTCTTCCCAAAGATGACCAGGCCTGCTTTTTCATAGCGACGCACCAGTTCAGACGTCACTGTGGCGCGATAGCCTTTGTAAAAGCGGCTGCCGCCTTCGGTCAGTTCACCCGCGATATAAGTGTTCAGATCTTTCAGAAGCCACGGCACGCCGGTAAACGGCCCCTGCGGCAAGCCCTTGGCAATCGCGGCGCGCGCATAGTCGTAATGTTTTTGCGCCATGAAGTTGAAGCGCGGGTTCAGCGCCTCGGCACGCGCAATCGCGGCCTCAAGCAATTCGGTGGGAGAGACTTGGCGGGTTTTGACCAGATCGGCCAAGCCCATGGCATCATGGCCATCGAGAACGCTGCTCTTCATCGCTTTCTTCTTTGCCCGGACGGGTGCTGCCACGGCCAGTGCTGCGCCCGTTGCCAATAATTGACGACGATCCATCATGTCCGGTCTCTCTTCCACAGTCTTAAGAAAAAGGGCCAGCCTTATGGGGCCGGCCCTTGGATGTTGGTGTTTGGTTAGGCCGCTTTATTCGCGTCTTTTTCGGGCGTTACATAATAACGCGAATAGAATTTGCGGAATTGCGGAATCGGGCCATCGCCATCGCAGATGATGGGGTTGGCTTCATATTTCTGCCGATCCCAGACCACTTTATCCTGATCAAACTGCTTGCATATGTCACGGATAATGGCCTTGGCAACGCCCGCACGTTCGCCTTCGGCTTGCGCCTTGGGCTGAGTGAAGCAGAAACGCGCATGGACATGGTCCAGCTCAACAGGGGCAAGGCACGCCACCAACAGCGTTTCAGAAATGCCGGTAAAGCGCGTCCAGCTTTGGCCCGGGCCCATAGTGTCATAGCTGATGCAGCCATCCACTTCGCCCCAAGGCGTGCCCATCTTGGCATTGACGTCAGCGCCGCGGCCCCATTCGCCCCAACGCAATTCGCCCAAGGGCACATTGGCCGTGCCGTGAATATATTTGAAGTGCGCGACATCAACGCCATTTTCGGCCATGTTCTGGATTGAGCCCCAGACATTCCATTCATGGACTTCAAAGTCCGTCCAGTCAGGGTCAGAACATTCGGGCAGATGCGTTACTTCCCACAAGGGGGCCACATCTTCCGGGTGATACCAAGCCCAAATCCAGCGATTGGCTTCGGTAATGTGCCAGGTGCGTGTGCATTTGCGCTTCACCTGCGGCGGGATGACGCGGGCATAAGGGATTTCCTTCACCACGCCTTCATTGCCGTCATAGCGCCAGGCATGGAACGGGCATTCGAGCAGATTGCCATGCACTTTGCCGCCATGGCCCATATGCGCGCCCAGATGCTTGCAATAGGCATCGACCATACGCACTTCGCCATCTTCACCGCGCCACATGGCGAGATCTTTCGAGAAATAGCGCAGCGGCTTCACTTCGCCGACGGCCAAATCCTTTGCCAGCACCAGCGGATACCAGCCAAAGGGAATGCCAATGTTCAAATTGCGCTCTTCAATCGAAGCGCGATTTTCCACATTGGCTAAGCGCCAGTCGATCAAATCCTGCCCTTTGAGCTTTTCAAGGATTTGCCAGACGGCGACAGGTGCCGTGCGGGCATCACTGGCGGCTTTGCTTTCAGCATCAGACATGATGCGTCTCCTTCTCAATTGCCCCGTTGATGGGGCGGGCCAGAGGGGTTGTCTCTGCTGGCCTTGGGGTGGAAACGGAGCAGACTTCCCAGCTCCTCTACAAACTTATAGCCCGAAAACCTTTTGTGCATTTTCACGCAGGAATTTCGGCCAAACATCATCCTTAAACGGCACATTTTCCATGTCCGAGAAAATCCGGTCAAGGCTTAGACCCATGGGGAAATAGCCGGCATAGATGATCTTATCTGCGCCACGCGTGTTGGCATAATCAATGATCGCCTTGGGATAATGTTTCGGCGCAAAGGCGCTGGTCGAATAATAAAGGTTCGGCCATTTCAGCATCAGCTTAACGGCCAAGGCTTCCCATGGCTCTGCCCCATGGCGCATGACGATCTTCAAGTCTGGGAAGAACCAGCAGACTTCATCCAGATGTTCCACCTTCTGGGTTTCCATCGGAATGCGCGGACCCGGAATGCCGACGTTCAGGAGGATCGGAATCCCCAGTTCCGCCGCACAGGTGTAGAGCGGGAACATATATTTATGGTTGATTGCCACCTGAGGCAGCGTGCCCGAGGGGAAGACGCTGATCGCTGACAGGCCGACTTCGGCATGAATGCGCTTGATGCGGCGGACTTCATCCACCCCCTTGTTCGGATCACAGGGCAAGTCAAAGAAGAAGCGGTCGCCAAATTTTTCCTTGGCGCGATAAGATGTCTTATTTTCGTTCCAACCAATCAACGCCTTGTCGATGTTGAACCGATCCATCTGATCGACTGTCCATGAGACATAATCATCCACATTGCGTGTCTCAGGGATGTCCTTGAACATATATTGCGCAGGCATTTTAAAGGATTCCAGCGTCTGCTGGTCCTTAATCAATGGGCGGAAGCTGGCAAACCATTCGGACCGGTCTTCTGCTTCGGGGATCCCCAACATACAGTCGATGATCTTAATGTCTTTGGGCATACCCATATCACGCGTCTCCGATCAGTTCAGGCCAATGTGCCCGCAAATAAACTTTATCGATTTTGCCGACCGCGTTGCGCGGCAGCGGTGTTTTGGAAAAGGCGACGCGGGCCGGCGCTTTGTAGCGTGCCAGATGTTCGGCCACATTGTGGATGATGGTCGCTTCATCAATGCCCGAGGCGACGACGACAGCGACGAGCAATTCACCCAGACGCTCATCGGGGATGCCAAAGGTCGCGCATTCCGTAATCTCAGGCATTTCGCCCAATACTCGCTCGACTTCGGCGCAATAAATATTCTCGCCGCCCGAAATGACCATGTCCTTCTTGCGATCGACAATGAAGATATAGCCTTCAGGGTCGATATAGCCGACATCGCCTGTGCGCAGCCAGCCATCGGCCGAGAGCACGGCGGCCGTATCCTCAGGCCGGTTCCAATAGCCCGACATGACAAGCGCGCCGCGCACGACAATTTCACCAGCTTCGCCGCGTGGCAGCTCTTCGCCATCAGGCCCTTCAATGCGCATATCGACCAAGGGCAGCACACGGCCAGCCGAGGCGCGGTTGCGGATAAAGTCTTCCCCATTGGCCATGGCGACCATGCCGGAGGTTTCCGTCATGCCATAGCCCGTGCCCATCATCGCCTGCGGACACGCCGCACGGATGGCATCAAGCAGATTGACCGGCAGCGCCTGCCCACCGCTCGAAATATTGCGCAGCGAGCTGAGATCTGCCTCGTCCAGCTTGGCGCCATGCAGCACGTCCCACAACATCGTGGGCACACCAGTGAATTGGGTAATGCGTTGTTCGGCAATCAATTGCAGCGCCTCTTGCGGATCCCATCGGCGCATGATGACAATTTTAGAACCTGCCAGCATCGGCGAGAGGAAGGCAGCGCCGACCCCGGAAATATGGAACAGCGGAAAGACCACCAGCACTGCGCCTTGCGGCATATTGGCAATGATAGTTTCGGGCGTGATGCCCGTTTTCTGGGCCATGCCATGCAGCACCATCATGCCCGAAAGCTGCATGCCCATCACGCCCGTCATCAAGCTGCGATGGGTCAGCACAGCGCCTTTCACGCGGCCTGTGGTGCCCGAGGTGAAGAGGATAGCTGCCGGATCGTCTGGCTGGGCTGGGGAAGGGGGCGGCCCCGCTTCACCCTCTTTTGGAAAATCCTTGGTTTCCAAAATGCGGCCCTCATAGCCGCCTTCGCGCAGCAGCGCAGCGCGTTCTGCATCGGCGAGAACGATGGTGGGGGTGACGTCTTCCACCGCGGCTGCCAATTCGGCGGGCGCGCCACGGCTGTTCACCAAGGCCGGCACGCCGCCTGCGCGGATTGCGGCTAAAAAGGCAATCACCCATTCGCTGCGGTTGCGCATGCAAATGGCCACACGTTCTCCACGGGTGGTGATGCCAAGATGCGGGACAAGCGCATCGCGCAGGCGAAACACATCGTCAAAGCTGAGCCGCGTGTCGCCTTCGACAATGAAGGTTTTGTCGCCGTGCCGCCGTGCGCTTTCAATCAGCATGTTGAGATCAGGTGGCATGTTGGAAAACAGCCGCAGACCATCCCGTTCGGTCAGCGCAAAGGGTTGGCCTGGTGCCGTCAGCTGGGCAAAAATGGGGTCCACACCGCTCATGCGCTGGCCGCCAAATCTTTTGCCCAGCGATAATCCTGCTTACCAGCTGGAGACCGCTTCACCTCATCCACCCAAATCAATGCCTTGGGGATTTTATAGCCAGCCAGCCGATCCGCCAGAAAGGCTTTAACGCTGTCGAGGCTTGGTTCCTCAACCCCCGGGCGGCGCGAGACAATGCCCACCACACGTTCACCCCAGCGTTCGTCCTTTTGGCCCGCGACCACAGCATCAAAAATCGCCGGATGCGCGCGCAAAGCCTCTTCCACTTCTTCAGGGAAAATCTTTTCGCCGCCGCTGTTGATGCATGTTGAGCCGCGGCCAAACATGGTGATCATGCCATCATCATCCAGCCGCCCGGCATCGCCCGACACGGCCCACAGCTTGCCATCAACGGTCTTGAAGGTCTCAGCTGTTTTCACCGGATCATTATAATAGCCGACAGGCGTATTCCCGGTGCGGGCAATAAAGCCCGTTTCACCGATGGTGCCGATGCGATCATCAACAATCACTTGCTGGTTTTCATTGGCGACAAGGCGCATCACGCCTTCGGCGCTCTTTTCCGCCATGCCTGAGACGCCGGTTTCAGACGATCCCATGCCATCGGTAATGCTGGCAGACGGAACCATGGCTTTCAGATCATCTTTCAGATGCTGCGAAAACACAGCACCGCCGGACCCCAGATTCATCACATGGTCGAGCTTCCAACGCCCCGGATTGGCGCGCAGCGTATCGCGCAATGGGGTGGCCATGGCGTCGCCGACAAATTGGATAAGGTTTGCGCCTTCGCGCTCCACTGTGTCGAAAATCTTTTCCGGATCAAAGTTTCGGCCTTCATCCAGCACGATGGTTAGGCCATTCAGCATGGCCGACCAGGTCGCCCAAATGGCGGCCATGTGCATCAAAGGCGCCAAGGGGAACATTTTGAGCGGATAGCCATTGGCTGCCCGGTCTGCGATGTCTTCTGGCACCTTTACAGGCCCTGCCGGGTTGAAATGCCCAGCGCCGCCTGCACAGGCGAACAGAAAGGCGCGGTGCGGCCACATGACGCCCTTGGGCATGCCCGTCGTGCCGCCGGTATAGCTGAGGATGATATCTTCTTCCCCGCGCTCCCAAGGGCCGGCAGGCGTGCTGGCCAAGAGGTCTGCATAATCGACGGACCCAGAAATGTCGGCGCCCGACCCATCTGGCACGGCCACTGTAACTTTCAGCGTTGGCACATCGCCGCGAACGTCTTGGATGATCGGCGTGAATTCTGCGCCATGCAGGATGGCTGCACTGTCGGCATTGGCAAACAAATAGCGCAGTTCATCCGCCCGATAGCGATAATTGACGTTATAGGGCACGGCCCCCAGCTTACACGCTGCAATAAAGCCAAGAAGATAGGCTGGCCCGTTATAGAGATAGAGGCCAATTTTATCGCCCCGCACGATGCCATGGGCGGCAAGGCCGGTGGCAAGCCGATCTGCTTGATCATTCAGCTCAGCATAAGTGAGGCGGGTGCTGTCTGAAATAATCGCCAGCCGGTCAGGGACCGTCTGCGCAACAGTTTCAAACAAGTCAGCGAGGTGGAATTGCTTGGCCATGATCACTATCAGTAAACGGCAACGGGGTTCTTTTCACGGGGGCTGCCCAGCATATCGCGATAGGAGGGGCGCTCCATCCCGCGATCGGTGACGCCCAGTTCCTTGGCGATTTCCGCGCCAATCAGCGTGCTGCCTGACAATTCATCCCGACGATCGCTCTTGTTGATCGCGTCCAGAACATGGCCCGTAAATTCCGGATTTTCAGCGACCGACATAAAGCCTTCATATTGTTCCGGGTTCACTTCCTTGGCGATGAGCGCACGTTCAGTGATTTGCGGGCCAAGCCAAATGGAAACGGCAATGACGCCCGATCCGCGCAGATCATGCTCCATATCGTGCGCCAGCTTATCAAGGCCGGCCTTTTGGGCGCCATAAGCGGGGCCGTGCATGTAGCAGGTAGCACCGAAAGACGATGTCATCGCAATCATGCCGCTTTTTTGCGGAACCATGATGCGCGCCGCGTGCCAGCTGGCGACATAGGCCGAGCGCAGACCAACATCGAGAATATATTGAGCCGCCAGTTCCTTTTCCCAGAACGGCTTTTTCTCAATCAGCTGCGGATGCATAAACGCGGCATTATTGACCAAAAGGTCCAGCCGGCCTTGTTCATCCATAATTTGTTCAAAAACACGAGCGACTTGCGCGTCATCCCCATGGTCGCAGGCAACGGCAATGCCTTTGCCGCCGCGCTTGGTGATTTCAGCGGCCGTTTCGCCAATCGTTCCGGGCAGTGGAGAGCCGTCCCAGCCTTTGGCTGTGCTGCCCGTGACCGAGCGGCCCGTGACATAGACTGTATAACCCAATTCCCCCAACCCGCGCGCGACACCCGCGCCTGCGCCCCGGCTGGCACCAGTTACGAGGGCAATTTTTGGCTCTGTCATCGCTTTCCTCTCCCGATTCGACGCACATTGTCTCTCTCGCGTTCAAATACCCTAGATTTGCGAATTTAAAAGCCGTAAGTTTTTACGCAAATAAAGGAGAGAGACTCATGGACGATATTCCCTATCTGGCGCGCGGGGTAAAGCTGCTTGGCACGGATTCAAGTGTGCTGGTGTCTTCGTCCAAATATCTCAACCATCCGCGTTTGCGCGAATGGATTGCCTTTATTGCGCTGAAAAAAAATGGGCCAGATTTTCCGCCTGCCGCTGAAATGTATCAGCTGCTCAGTTTTATTGATGAGCTGCGCGATTTTGATCATATCGAACATATGATTACCGAGGAGCGCAAGGTGAACCCTGCGTTCGACAAATGGTTTTCAGACTGGTGGGTGTCAGACTATACGCTGGACGACTTGAAGGATTGCGCGCCCGGCACGGTCGGCGGCATTTATTATAAGACCGCGTCCGAGGGGAATTACGATATCCAGATCGTCCCCGATTATAAGCCCAAAACGCAGTGGCAATTTTACTCGCTGCGCTCAGGCCAAACGCATGATTATGAGCATATTCTGACAGGTGGCGGCTTCAACTATATGGGGGAACTGATCCCCTATTGGTTCCGTTTGGCGACGATCCACACGCATATTCAGAATAAGGAACTGGCAGGCGAGATGAGTGTCCTCTCGATCTTTGGGACGATGCGCTATGTGATCCGCACCATGCTGCATTATCCGCAGGTTTGGGAAACCGCCCTCAGCTGCATCGAACAGGGCATTCGCATTGGTCGCCAATCCGACCCCTTCTGGATGGCGAAAATGGAAGATGTTTGGCACGTGCCACTAGAAGAGGCGCGCGCGAAGCTAGGCGTGCGCGGCGCGGTGGACTTAGACACGCAAAAAGAAGGCGAATTCTGGGGCGGTCAGAGGACGACGCTTTAAAGCGCGACTGGAAACCGCATCAGTCTTTGCCCAATCGTCTTGGCGGCGGGGTCAAAACGCTGGCTGGCGTTGAGCCCGCCGGGCAATGCCCCGTCCATCACGATGTTAAGCGCGGCTGGCCCGGGAAGGTCGTACACCGTCACGCGGAAATCGCCCAGATCCGGCAGCCAATCGCGCAAGGCCTGTTCGGTCAGCGCACGGCGCAAAGCGGCGAGGTGCTGGGGCTGGCGGGCGATAATGCCGACATTAATTGTCTCCCCTTTCTCACCACTGCGGGCAAAGGCCAGATTTTCCAATGTGGTTTGAGTGGTGGACACAGCCGCACCAGCCGGGGCTGCCGCGCGCGTGACCATGTCGGGCATAAAGCTGGGCCGGGCGGGATCCGGGCAGGGTGTGCCATTTAACAGCGGCACGGCGCGGGTGCGGTCCACCGTGAAGCCAATCAGGCGCATCATAGGCGCGACATTGGGGCCAAAAGCAACGCTGGTGCCGGGGGACATTGCAGAAATGGCGGCAAATTGTTCGCGCACAAACATTTGCGTGGCAAGCATGTCAGTATGTTCCACCACAAGTTTGAGGATCACTTCCTCTTCACTGCCAAGGATGACGGCTTCGGTGCGCGACCAATCCACCATGTTGCGGCCACGCAGCATGAGTGATCCGCGCGCAAACAAGGCTGCAGCTTGTTTGGCGGCCCGCTCTTTGGCGGCCGGACCAATGACAGGCTGATAGGCCGTGGCGCGCCACCCCGCATCCCAAGTAACACACGCTTTTAGAGTGGCGGGCGGCGGATAGCCTTTCGCGCCCGCCACGCGCACCCGGTCTGGCCCGATTTCCTCGATGGTCACATGCGCCATGTCGCAGGTGACATCGGGCACGAAATAGGCCTGCGGATCGCTCACTTCATACAGCATCTGCTCTGCCACTGTCCCGCGCGAGACGAGCCCGCCTGTGCCCTCCGGCTTGGTGACAATGCAGCTGCCATCGGCAAAGCATTCGGCAATCGGCGCACCAATATTTTCCCAGCCTTGCACCTCGCGCCAATCCGTAAAGGTACCGCCTGTGGCTTGCGGCCCACACTCAATCAAATGGCCGGCAAGTGTGCCGCCTGCCAATTGGTCCCAATCTTCGGCGCCCCAATTAAATTCATGGATCAGCGGGCCTAGCGCCAGTGCGGAGTCCACAACGCGCCCGGTAATGACAATATCGGCGCCCTGTGCCAGCGCCTTGGCAATGGGGAAGGCACCCAAATAGGCATTGCAGCTGGTGATGCCGCTGCTTGGGAAGGTCGCGCCCGTAAACATATCGCGCACATCAGAAAAATCGGTCAGCTGCCCCATCAAATCATCGCCGGAAATGCAAGCAACCTTTAAACCCAGCCCCAATTCCGCGATGCGGGCACGCACTTGGGCCGCAAGGCTTTCCGGGTTCACGCCTCCGGCATTGGCCATAATCTTGGTGCCCGTTTGCGCGATTTGGGCAAGAAACGGGCCAATATGGACATCCATGAAATCGCTGGGAAAGCCCGCTTTTGGGTCTGCCTGTCGCGCCCGGCCCAACAGGCCCATTGCGCCTTCCGCCAGATAATCGAGCAGAATGTAATCCACCCCCGCTTTTAGAAGCTGGGGCACTGCCATTGCACTATCAATGAAAAAGGCTGCCCCGCCGCCAATGCGCACTGTTTTCTGATCGGTCATGGCTGGCCTCTGGTCCTAAAAATTATACTGGCTGGTGGGGATGACATCGATGGTGCCGGGGGTGATGAAGCGACCACAGCTTTGCATCATCTGCCCCAAATTCGCTTCAAATTTCGCTTTGTCGCCCACGGCATCAAAAAAGACGAAGGGGTTCGTCAATGCGCTTTCGGGGAAACATTCTTCAACAATCGCGACATAGGGCGGGGCATTGTCCGTGAGTGGGCGGATGACAAGATTTTGCACATATTCAAAATTCGCCTGCGTCTCGATTGCCACGTGCGTGTGATCTACCTGCCAAATTTGCCGCCAATCCTCATTCGCCATGCCGTCTGGCAGGGTCAGGAAGGCCATTTGCGCCCAGCCCGCCGTGCGTTGGCCTGGCTGAGGGGCGTGCGCCTTATTGGGGATGATGGTAGATTCGACGACCAGCCACGCCGCCCAATGGTCACACGCCGCGTCCAGCACGGCATCTACCTGTTCTCGCAAGGGCGCATAGGCTGTGGGTAGCCAGAATTGCAGCGTGGCATGATGCTGGGGTTCCCCCCGGCTTTGGCGCAAGGCTGACCCTGTGTCGGAGAGGGCATCCTCCACATTTAGCCGAATATGACGCGCGCCTGCGGCCTCTAATTTGGCCGGAAGCTCTGCCAGCAATCGCGCAGAAAAATCATCCCGCGTTTCGCTTTCGGCCTTCCACAACGCGCAGATGATTTTTTCCATTAGCGCGCCTCAATCAAAATTGGCTTGGCCGCCATCGAGCGGAATGGTTGCGCCTGTCAGATAGCCCATGTCTGGGCTACACAAAGCGACAACGGCGCGGCCAATATCTTCTTCCAACTTGCCAATCCGGCCCAATGGGATGGTGCGGAAAAAGGCCTCGGCCTCTTCCGGGTTGTTCTCCACCCACCATTTAAGGCCGGGCGATTCTGCGTGCGGCGCAATGGTGAGGGCGCGGATGCCATCTCGGCCCCATTCCGCCGCTGCCGCGCGCGTCAAATTGCGAATGGCCTGTTTAACTGCGCCATAAGCGCCATAGCCCGACATATCCCAGCGAATACCTGCTGAAGAGGCGAGGTTGAAAATCACCCCACCGCCGCGCGCCACCATATGTGGTTGCACCAGTTGCATAAGCCGCAGCGTCGCAAGTGGACCGGATTCAAAGCCAGCAAGGAACGCCTCATCAGAGACATCGAGCAGCTTACCATTGGGCACTTCTTGCGCATTGTTGACCAGAATATCGACGCCGCCAAAGCGCCCGACAGCAGCTGCAACAACAGTTTCCAAATCGCTCTTTGATTTGACGTTGCAGGCAGCAGCCATCGCCGTGCCGCCGCGGCCTTCAATCAGGGCAACTGTCTTTTCCAGCTTTTCAAGCGTGCGGCCTGTAACGACAACATTCGCCCCAGCGGCGGCCATGGCCAGCGCAATGCCTTGGCCCACGCCTTGCCCTGCGCCGGTAATCAGGGCAGTCTTCCCAGTCAGATCAGTCATGCCTCTCGAGTCCCTGTCATTCGTAATTTTATTGGCATGATTCTACGCATCATGTTGACACAAGGCCATAGAAAACCGCAAATGCGTCGAAATTCTTCGGAGAGGAACAGGCATGAATCAGGATTTAACCGGCCAAGTCGCGATTGTGACAGGCGGCAGCGATGGCATCGGGCTTGCAACCGCCGCCTTGCTGGCGCGTCGCGGCGCCCAAGTTGTCATTTGCGGTCGTCGGCAAGAGCAGCTGGACCTGGCCCGTGCGCAGATTGAGGGCGAAGGTGGCAAGGTTGAGGCAGTCCAATTGGACGTGACTGATTTTCCCGCTTTTGAAGCCATGATTGCTGATGTCGCGGCCCGCCATGGCCGGCTCGATATGCTGGTGAACAACGCCATGTCGACGCATTATGCCCCGATCAGCAAGCTCTCGCTCGATCATTGGCGCAAGGATTTTGCTGTCAATTCCGAAGCTGTCTTCATTGGCACCAAGGCGGCCATGGTCGTGATGGAGAAACAGGGCAAAGGCTCCATCGTCAACATCTCGTCGACCACAGCCATTCGGGCAATGGCGAATTATTCCAGCTATTCGGCCTCTAAGGCGGCGCTCATTCAATTCACCGCCGTTGCTGCCATGGAAGGCGCGCGCAAGGGCATTCGCGTCAACGCGATTGTGCCGGGGCAAGTGAACACAGCAGCCACGGCTGATTTTGCGATCAAGGCGCCGGAACTGGCGGCGAAGACAGCGGATGCCATCCCCATGGGTCGGGGCGGCAAGCCTGAAGAATTGGCTGAGGCCATTGTCTTCATGCTGTCTGATGCGGCCAGCTATATCACAGGCGTTGCTCTGCCAGTGGATGGCGGCAAGGCAGCCCAGCTTTACATTCCGGGCTGATCGCGACCATGGGCACAGCCGTCATTACTGGCGCGGCAAGCGGCATTGGCGCCGGCCTTGCGCGCGAAGCTGTGCGCCGGGGGATGACGGTTGTTCTGGCGGATTGGGATGGGGATGCGCTGGCTGCGCTTGCCAAAGAGCTTGGGGGCCAAGCCCATGCCTATCCCAGTGATGTGCGTGATCCGGGGGCCCTAGAGGCGCTGGCCGAAGCAGCCTTTGCCCAGCATGGCGGGGTTGACCTGTTGTTCAACAATGCAGGTGTGCTGACCACGGGCCTAAGCTGGGAAATCAGCGCAGACGCGTGGCAACGCTCGCTCGACATTAATATTGGGGGCGTGGTCAATGGCCTGCGGGCCTTTGTCCCCCGCATGATGGCAGCCGGTGGCCCCGCGCGCATCATCAATACGGCCTCCGTTGGCGGCTTTCTGCCATCGCCATTCATGGCGCCTTACAGCGCGACCAAATTTGCGGTGGTGGCGCTGACGGAGTCTTTGGCAGGGGAATTGGCGGCTTTGGGCAGCCCAATTGCCGTCTCATTGCTCGCGCCCGGCCCCGTCAAAACCCAAATCTTCCGCGAGGCACCATCGGCTGCAGCCCAAGGCTTTCATCAGACGATGACTGACTTGCTTGGCGCGCATGGCATGGCGCCCGAGGCTTTTGCTGGATTAGTGTTCGCCGCGATTGACCGTGGTGACTATTGGATCATCCCCCAGCCCGAAGCGCTGGACCCGGCGCTCGATGCCCGGCACGCAGGCATAAAGGCGCGACAGGCGCCAAGTTTTTACCCAACAGGTGACGCATCATGACCAAAACATGGGATAAAGAAGTCCATACATTGGTGGTCGGCTCGGGCGCGGGCGGTCTGCTCTCCGCCTTGGTAGCGGCCAGCAATCGTGCAGATGTGCTGGTGATCGAAAAGGAAAAACTATGGGGCGGCACCTCCGCCACTTCAGGCGCGGGGATTTGGATCCCGGCAAGCGATCAGGCCAAAGCGGCGGGCTTTGAGGATAAGACGGCAGATGCGTTCAAATATGTCCGCAAGCTCTCTGCCAAAAACGTGCCCGATACCAATATCCGTGCCTTTGTGGACAATGCCGCGAAAATGCTGCGTTGGGTGACGGCGAATACTGAGATTGATTATCAGGCTTTTCCCTATCCCGATTATCATGCTGAAAATCCGGGTGGCAGCCCCACCGGCTATCGCACGCACATGCCCCTGCCGATTGATGGCAAGAAACTGGGCAAGGATGTGGAAACACTGCGCTTTGCCTCACCTGCGGCCAGCCTCTTTGGTTATCTCAACTGGCATTTTGATGAAACCTACATCATGCTTTTCCGCGCGCCGGGTTGGTGGTGGCATCTGACCAAAAGCTTGGCACGCTATTGGTTTGATTGGCCCTTCCGCTTTAAGTCTCGCAAAGACCGGCGCTTGACGCTGGGCAATGCCTTGCTGGGTGGATTGCGGCTGGCACTGAATGAAAAGGGCGTGCCCTTGTGGCTTGACACGCCCATGGAAGAACTGATCACCGAAAAGGGCAAGGTTGTTGGTGCCGTGATCCGTCATGAGGGCAAGTCACTGCGTGTCCGTGCTCGCAAGGGCGTTGTTCTGGCCGCTGGCGGCTTTGATAAAAACCAAGAGATGCGCGATGCGCACGCCCCGCTTTATCGCCGGGCGCAGCTGTCTGGCGGGACGAGCGGTGATACGGGCGATTCAATTCGCGCCGGGTTGGGTGTCGGCGCGCAGGTGCTCAATATGCAGTCGGCATGGGCCGCGCCTGTCTTTTATGTGCCGGGGGAAGACCGCGGCCGGCTCTGCACCATTGAGCGCGCCTTGCCGGGCTGCATGATGGTTAACCAAAAGGGCGAACGCTATCTGAACGAGGCCGCCTCTTACCATATTGTCGGCCAGCAAATGGCGCGGCGTGAGGCAGAGCATGGCGATGCCAGCCCGACTTGGTTCGTGTTTGATCACCGCTATCGCCATAGCTACCCGGTCGGGCCGCTTTACCCGATCATGCCTGATTGGCTGCAGCGCGGCGAAGTGCGCGGCATTTTGAAAAAGGGCCGCACGGTTGAGGAGTTGGCCGAAGCGATGGGCGTGCCTGCGGATAAGCTGGCAGCGACGGTTGCACGGTACAATGACTTCGCCGCCAAGGGGGAAGACCCCGATTTCCGTCGCGGGGAAGCGGCTTATGACAAAATGTATGGCGATCCGCGCGTTGGCCCAAACCCGTGCCTGCGGCCGCTGGAAAAAGGGCCATTTTATGCCATGCCGATTTATCCCGGCGATATTGGTACCAATGGCGGTTTGTTGACGGATGAGCTGGCGCGCGTTCTGGACACAAAGGGTAAGCCAATTTCTGGCCTCTATGCTGTGGGCAATAATGCGGCCTCGGCCATGGGCGAGAGTTATCCCGGGGCTGGCGTGACGATCGGCCCTGCTATGACCTTCGGCTATATCGCGGCCCGCCACATGACAGGAGCAAATGAGGAATGAGCAAATTTGCAGGCAAGGCCGCGATCGTCACAGGCGCTGGGCGCGGCATTGGCCGTGCGATTGTGGAGCGGCTGACAGCCGATGGCGCCAAAGTCGCCGCGCTCGACATGAACGTAGATGAGGCCAAGGCATCAGGTGCAGCCCTTGCCCTGCACTGCAATGTGGCGGACTCCGCCTCGGTGCGGGCCGCCGTGCGGGCAGCACGAGAGGCCTTTGGGCGTCTGGATATTGCCGTGAACAACGCAGGCATTGGCCAAGCCGCCAAAGATGGCTCAGAGCAATTTTACGGCGCGATGGCTGAGCGTAATGCCGAGCTGGCGGAAAAAGGCGCGTCTGACATCATTGTCGATCAGCTGATCCATATGGAAGATGAAGGTTGGGCGGGCGTCATGGCCGTCAACATCAACGGCGCCTTTTACGTTTGTCGAGAATTTGCCCGTGTCTTGGCAGAAGATGGCAATGCCGGGTCCATCATCAATATCAGTTCCACCAGCGCGCAATCGGGCGAAGGCTCGCCGCATTATGTGACGTCCAAGGCTGCGATTATCGGCCTGACGCGGCAATTGGCGCGCGAACTGGCCCCGCGCAAAATTCGGGTAAATGCTGTTGCTCCGGGGCCGACGAATACGCCGGTTATGGCAGGCATTCCCGATGAATGGATCAAGTCGATGGAAGCGTCCATCCCCTTGGGCCGCATGGCGCATCCCTCAGAAATTGCGGCGGCTGTCGCCTATTTGGCCAGCGATGATGCCAGCTTTGTCAACGGCTCCGTCCTCGTCGCCAATGGCGCGAGCTATTATTTCTGACGCCTGAGGCCGGGCGGATTAATCCGCCCGCACCTTCACCTTCGGTGCGGCCGCCCCGCGACGCATGGCGTTCAAAAAGCCTTCCAGCGGCGCGGGTTCTGCCACCGGGCCCCCATGATCACCCTCGCGCGCCCAAAATTCGGCATAGCTTGGGAAGAGCTTGTGGAAATTGCCTTCCACCCAGTCCGTCCCGGGCCAGCGCATCTTATTGTCGCCAATGGGCGGCTTGTTGAGGTCGGTCGCATACCAATAGAGGGGCAGGCGGCGCTGGAAATACCAGCGGCCCTCAAGGCGAACATAATCATCGACATACATCATTTGCATGATGACCCATTCATCGCCCGTCTCATGCTCATTCTTGGAATAGACAACGCCATGGGCATGGTCGGCATCGTCAAACTCAATCACATGCCCGCCAATATGATGCGACGTGCCGGTGAAAGGAGAGCGAAGGGTGCGATCCATATAGGCGCGCAGTGCCGCGCGGCCTGAGGCATCTTTGCCGACACGGACATCAGCGGGGAAGAGCGAAACCATCGCGTCCATATCGCGCATATCGAGCGCCAGCGCATATTTGGCGGGCAGTTGCCGAATGGCGTCCAAAGATTCCAACCGATCAATCCGGGCTTCCAAACTTGTCACTTCTTTGTCTCCGCAACGGGGGTGGGGGCAGAAATAGGCTCAATTGGCGGCGGGGCATAGCGCCCATCCAAGGCCTCGGGCTTTGGTAAATACATCCGCATCACCAGATGATAAGCGCCATAGGGCGTGGGCAACCAATTGGATTTACCTTGCGGTGGCCGTTTCGCGCTCAAATAAATGGTCAGCCCGCCATCTGCATCGCGCTTTGCGCCCTTAGTGCGATCACCAAATTGATAGCGGCGAATGGGATTGGGCACGAGATGCGCGGTCTTCAGATCATAGGCTGTGATCGACCAAAAGGCGTTGACGGGCGGCGTTTGCCCGGGGGCAAAGCGGATGCGATAGCGCTTGGCGCCGTTCAGCATCGCACCCGTGCTATCGGTCACTGCGGCTGGATAGATCGACTCTTCTTGCGCATTCACATAGCCGCCACGGGCGATTTCCGCGCGCAGCAGATAATCATTGCCCGGCTTGTCCACCTTGTCATTGCGCATCCAGCCATTGACCATCCAAGTCGGCTTAAAGCCTTGTGCCGCTAGAATATCTGGCCCCATGCGGATGGCACAGCCCAGCCCGAGCTTTTGCCCGGCAGACAGTTTTGCCGCGTCAAAACGCGCTTTGGGCCCAAAGCCGGCTTTGTCGAAAACAGCCATCAGCGCCGCTTCCTCTGCGGGCAGGGGAAGGGATTTCAAAGCCCCATTTAACTGCGCGAAAAAGTCTAGGCTGGCATAAGGCACCATTGGTGCAGCTTCTGTGATGGCTGAGCTAAAGCTGGCCGGTCCGGTCATTTTAAAGCTGCGGGCAATGGCAATGGCTTGCTGCTCATCTGCCTTGCCATCCGCTAAAATGCGGCCAAGCATCCACGCTGTGTCAGTTGGCACGGGAAAGGCTACATACCCATCTGGCACTTGGCCGCCTGAGGGGCCAATAATTGCATAGCGCGTGGCCCGGCCTTGATTGGTCCGTGTCCCCAGATGGAAGGGGCGCCCAAAAAGGTCCATGAATGCCAATGTATAATATCGCCCGTTCATTTCGGGCGTCTCAATAAGGACAGGCCCCTTGGACAGATCCAGCCAGGCATTTACATAGAGCGTATCCGCATTGGGCGCGCGGAGCTGGCCTTGCGTCTCTGGCGTCAGGATATGAGGGTAGGGGACCATGGTGTTGACGGGCGCAACAATTGGCTGGTCTGCTGCCACACGATGCGTTTCATTATGCTTTTGCTTGAGCATATCGACAATAGGATAGCCGTAGATAAAGCCCTGAAGGCCGCTGCTATAGGCCAAAGCTGCGGCAGGGTCTTTCGCAAGGGCCGTGCAGTCTTCTGTTGCGGGCAAGCTGTTCATCAGGCTGGCAGCTGCCATTAGCACAAAGCTGCTCATCTTCCTCTCCTTAATGCGCAGTCACTGTGGCCAAATTACTACGCTATTTATTAGGTTTGCCGAATCCATCTTGCATTTTCGTAGTTAAAAGGCAATCTGGATACGCAAATGATTGCATCCTTGTGCGAAGTGTTCAATTTCGCGCTGGGACTTTGATGGGAGGATGGCATGAAAACGCATCGCATGACCCTATTTTGTGCAAGCGTCGCCGCACTGGCTTTGACGCAACCCGCTTTCGCACAAGACAGTGACGCAGCTGATACTGGCATTGGTGACATTGTCGTCACCGCGCAGAAGCGCGCCGAAAATGTTCAAGACATTCCAATCGCCATTTCGGCAGTGAGCAGTGAATATCTTCAGGCGCGTGGCATCGCGTCAATTGATACGCTGGGTTCCGTCGCGCCGAACGTAAAGTTTGAGCGTGCGCCTTCTAGCAAGACGATTTCGCAAATTTCCATTCGTGGGTCAGTGACGATTAACCCCGCGATTACGTGGGAACCGGCCGTTGGCCTGTATATGGACGGTGTTTACATCGCCAAGGCGCAGGGCTCTATCTTTGATGTCGCTGATCTTGAGCGCGTCGAAATTCTGCGCGGGCCTCAAGGCACACTCTATGGCCGTAACGCGCTGGCGGGTGCGGTGAACTTGATTACCAAGAAGCCCAAGGGCGAATTGGCCGGGTCTGCCGAAGTGTCTTATGGCAATTATAATGCTTGGAAGGCCAAGGCGAGCTTGGATCTGCCGCAGATGGGCATTTTCTCGGCCAAAGTGTCGGGCCAGATGTCCAAGCGCGATGGCCTTGTCCAGATTACCGCAAATCCCTTCCCGGCAGCCTTTTTGGCAGGCAAGCCTTCGCTGAGCCAAATTGATACAGTGGATAGCAAGAGCGCTTTGATCCAAGTTCGGGCGCAACTTTCGGACACGGTAACGGCCGATTATTCGTTTGATTACAACAAGCAAAAGCAGTTGCCGCCTTTCGCGCAATTGCTGCGCGTGAACCGCAATGGCGACCCACGGGACATTTTTGATCCTAAATCACCCAGCTATATTGGGGTGGCCCCGCTCAATCTCTATGCCAATCCCGATCGCGTCACGACGGCGAGTGTGGACGGTGCAGCTTATGAACGCTCACGCGCTTATGGTCACGCACTGACACTCACCGCTGATCTTGGCAGTGCGGAGCTAAAGTCAATCACGTCTTATCGAAATCTAGCTTGGGCAGACGGCCTTGATCTGGATGGTTCGCCGCTGAATATTGCCTTTACGCAGCGCATTACCGATTATGATGCCTTCAGCCAGGAAGTGCAGCTTGCCGGCAACGCGATGAATGATCGCTTGGCCTATGTGGTGGGTGCTTTCTATTTTGCCGAAAAGGCTGAAACACTTGGCCCACAAGCCTTTTTTGGTCTGTTTGGCCCGGCTGGCAGCTATTTCCAGTCAGACTATGGCTCACACACTGATGCCTATGCGCTCTATTCACAGCTTGATTATAAGCTGACGGATGCGCTGAAGCTGACGCTTGGTGGCCGCTATACGCATGAGAAGAAGGATGTCCGCCGCTATTTCGCAGCTGGATCGCCGCTCGTGAAGGTGCTTGACCTGCCTTATGGTGGTGTGCCGGATGCGACCTATAATAACTTCTCGCCAGCGGTAACGCTCAGCTACGAAGCCTCTGACAAGGTGAACCTATATGGTCGCTTTGCGCAAGGCTTTAAGTCGGGTGGCTTTAACGGCGAAACCAACGTCTTCTTTGATCCTAAGGCACCCGCTGGCTGCCCGCTTGGCCTGACCGAGCTGTGTGAGCCCTATCGCCCGGAAAAGGTGGATAGCTATGAATTGGGCATCAAAACCAAGATGCTCGACAATCGCCTGATCCTGAATGTCGCGGCATTTTATGACCGGCATAAGGATATTCAGCTGTCGATCTTTACAGCGGCAGGCGCAGCTTCGTCCGTGGTTCGCAATGCGGCCTCTGCCCGTATTCAGGGCTTGGAAGTAGAAGCAATTGCACGGCCAACCGATGCTCTGACGATCAATGCATCTTTGGCCACGCTGTCGGCTAAATATCTGAGCTACACTGATGCTGGCGCAGATGTGTCAAACAACCGCGCTTTCCCGCATACGCCTAAATTCACGGCCGGCCTCGGCGTGGATTGGCGCGTTGTGGAAGGCGATTGGGGTAAGCTGAACATCAATGGTGATTTGAACCATGTGTCTGGCTATTTCACATTCCCCTATGCGTTGCGCACGCCAACTGCATCGGACCAGAACGCCTATAACACGCGCTCAAAGGGCCGCACGATTGTCAATCTGCGCGCTGCGCTGAGCGATTTTGATCTGGGTGGCGTGAAGACGGAACTCTCGGCTTGGGTGCGTAACCTTGGCAATGAGAAGAACCCGTCCAACTTCATTGACTTTGGTCCGGGCTTTGGTGGGCTGACACTGGGCTATTTCCCAGATCCGCGCACTTATGGCGTAACCTTCGGGGTGCGCTTCTAAGCGAAGATAATGGAACTCAGCCCTCGCCAAAATTGGCGGGGGCTGGGCCCATCACAGCGACATGCGCGGTGCCCGCATCGTCAACACTATGGATGAGGCACGAGGTGCGGCGTGAGCGTGTCTCCGCAATCCACCAGCGGCCATTTTCCTTCACATAGACATCGTCATAGACCACGCCCATCTGCGTCAACGTCCGCTGGCCCAAATGGATGTTGTGGAAATAGAGTGACCATGTGCCCGTTGCTCGCACATCGCTCTCAAAGCGAATGATGCCATTGGCGGCGTGGTGAATATCAAAAATATCGGGGGTGCACCCCATTTGCCGGTAGATCGCGACAAAGTCTTCGCGATTGTCAAAGGGCGGAAAGCCCTCATAGGCAATGCGTGCGCCTTTGGGGTGCAGCGTGTCTAACACGCTATCGGGATCCTTCGCATCACAGGCTTGGAGATAGCTGGCCTTCAAGTCGCGAATGGCGCGATCATCTTCTAATCTCTGCAATCTTTCTTCCAGAGTCACGGCGCTTTCTCCTTTGCGTAGTTGGATGAGTTATATATTACGCAAATGAAAGTTAAAGCACGAATCCGGGAGAGGGATATGCGGTTTGAGGGGCAGAATGTTCTCATCACAGGGGCGGCATCGGGCATTGGCCGGGCCACGGCCATTTTGTTCGCCTCAGAAGGGGCGCGTGTCACCATTGCCGATGTGAATGCAGGCGGCCTTGAAGAAACCGCTGCCAAAATGATCTCGCGCCCGCTGATCCAGCCTTATGATGCTGCGGATTTTGACTCCTGCCGTGCGCTGGTTGAGGTGGCGGCGAAAGATGGCCTCCATGTGCTGTGCAATATTGCAGGCATCCTCAAATGGGGCCCCACGCTGGAGTTTAGCGAGGAGGATTTTGCCCGCATCCTGACGATCAACACCACCAGCGTTTATGCCATGTGCCGGGCGGCCTTGCCCCACCTTATCAAATCCAAAGGCAATATCGTCAACACCGCCTCCACTGCGGCGTTGCAGGGCATTGCCTATACGGTGGCCTATGCTGCCTCAAAACACGCGGTGGCCGCCATTACCAAGAGCCTCGCAGTCGAGTTCGCCAGCAAAGGCGTGCGCATCAATGCAATTTGCCCGGGCCATGTGAATACGCCCATGGGTAATGCTGCACCGCCGCCGGGCGATGTGGATTGGGGGCTGGTGATGCGCAATGCGCCGAAACTGGTCGATGGCAGCTGCGACCCGGAAGATGTCGCGGAAATGTTCGCTTTCTTGGCCAGCGATCAGGCCCGCAAGGTGACGGGGTCGCTCTTCACCATCGATGGTGGTCAGCTCGCGGGTTAAACCCCGGCAAACAGCGCGCGGGCGGCTTCATCGCCCTTGAGTTGGGCATTGTCACGATGCGTGACGCGCCAGCCTTCGGGCAGACGTTTCAGCGTCCAACAATTGGCGGCCATGCGGGCAATTTCAAAGCTGCTGCCCGTCCAGCGGATGACCATGCTGTGGCCGCGTGCCACGGCATTGTCGCGATCCACCGCAATGGCAACTGGCCCCATAATATGCCCACAGCCATCGGCCATCAGCTGCTTGTGTGTTGCGCCTGTGATGAAGGCCGCAATTTCGGCATGGCCGCGCGCTTCCCCAAAGCCAGCAATTGCGTAGCTGCCATCTTCCGTCCAAAGCTGAGCTACGCCTTCCGCATCGCCGCTGTCCGCCAAGGGGCCATATCGCGCAATGAGGGTGCGAATAGCCTCGCGATCTTCCAACGCCTGTAGGCGGGCTTCCAGCGGCTCCAGAGGCGTTGTCATAGCGGGGAGAGGCCTTTGAGCAGTGCCATTTTCCATGATGGGTCTTGCCCGTCTGCGGTGCCATTGGGCGCATCGGCCCCCAGCTGAGCTAACCCGTCGGCATCCACGGGGCGGATGGTGCCATGATCAAATACCAATTGCCGCTTCAGGAACTTCCAGTCGCCTGCCCGGCGTTCATAATGGTCCAGATAACGACCCCAAATAATCAACTCACGCGCATCGGGCGCGGGGGAGCGGTGAAAGGCCATTGCGTAATGTTCACCTTCAGCGAGGTCGCCGTCGATGGCAAATAGGCTGTTGCTGATGCTGTGGATCGTCATGTCCCAATGCGCCATCACAGTCGGCAGCCACGCGACAAAGTCATCGGGGCTGCCGCAAAACATATTGCCGTGATCATCAATGGCATCGTCATGATAGAGGGAGCGGACCAGCGCATAATCGCGCCGGTCAATCCCGCGGCAATAGCGCATCACAAGATCGGTCAGCGCGATCCGATCAAGGAGCGCGCGATCACTCACCCCTGTGCCGCCGTGCGGCCAGCTTGACGGCCAAAAAAGGTGCAGTCCGCAAGGCTCATGCCCGAGCTATAGCCATGGCCCCATGCGGGCAGGCCGCTGGTGCAGCGCCCGGCGGCATATAGGCCGGGGATGGGCGCGCCGCTGCGGCTCAGCACCTCGGCATTGGTGGACGTTTTAAGGCCGCCCAATGTGAAGAAGCTGAAATAGCTTGTTTCAAAATTCAACTCGAGCGCAACAAATGGCCCTTGATCCAGCGGCGTCAGAATGGGCGGCTGTTTATCAAATAACGGGTCGCGGCCTTCGCGGGCGTGCTGGTTGTAAAAGTCCATCGTGCGCGAGAGCGTGCCTTCGGCCATCTCCAACTCACGCTCAACTTCTTCCCAATCATTACCTGTGCCCGCAATCGACATGCGCGCGAATTCCGGCGGCTGTTCAAAATGGGCGCTATCGAGCAACAGATAGACACGATCCCCCGGCTGATCGACAGCCGTGCGCGAGACGCGGCCATGATAGCAATCTTCGTTAATGAAGCGCTGGCCCTGAATGTTCACAAACACACCCTTGGCGTGGCTTTCGGGGATGGTCCAAGGGCAGGTGGTGAAGAACTGATCCATATGGATCGCCTCGCCACCGGCGCCGACACCCAGATTAATGCCTGAGCCATCATCCTTATCGCCAATTGGGTCTTTGATCTTAAAGGTCTGCGGGCAATGCTTGCGGCGCATCTCTTCATTCATCACAAAGCCACCCGTGGCGAGCACGACGCCCTTTTTGGCGCGGACGAACACCGGCGCATTATCAATGCGGAAAATGGCGCCGACAATCCGCTCGCCATCTTGCACCAGCGCCAGTGCGCGGGCATCGACATGCACTTCAGTGCCCAAAGCGCGGGCGCGGGCTTCCAGAATGTCCACCAGCGGACGCCCGCCACCCCAGCCCATATGCTGGATGACATGGCCGCGCGGCGCAGGCTTGGCGTGCTTGTAAAAAGGGGCTGCCGCTTCGCTGCCGGACCAAATGAGCGTGGAATCATCCATCGGCTCAATGACTTTGCCGGGCAGATAATTGCCGCGATAGGGCACGCCTTGCGCTTTCAGCCAGCCAAAATGGTTGACTGCTTCGCGCGCATAAAGATCACACTTGGCCTCATCAGCGCAGGGGCCGCCGGCCATTTTCAGATAAGCTGCAAAATCCTCTGTGCTGTCTTCAAAGCCTGCGGCACGCTGCACCTCTGTGCCGCCGCTGCCGCCGAGATAAATCTCGCCGCCCGATAGGCCAGAGGCGCCGCCACTGCCTGAATTGCGTTCAAACAACATGACAGCCGCGCCCGCCTCGCGCGCTTCAATCGCGGCACACGCCCCGGTGGCACCAAAGCCAATGACGACAACATCGGTTTCCAAATCCCATTTGGCCACATCAGCCGCGGGATAGGGTTTGTGCAGCGAAATCTCAGCCATTGCGTGCCTTTAGCAAATCCAATGCAACGTCGACGATCATATCTTCCTGACCGCCCACCATCTTGCGACGGCCCAGCTCCACCAGAATTTGGCGGGTATCAAGGCCATAGGTCTCCGCCGCCTTTTCGGCATGACGCAGGAAGCTGGAGTAAACACCGGCATAGCCCAGTGCCAGCGTCTCGCGGTCCACGCGTACGGGCCGGTCTTGCAGCGGACGCACAAGGTCTTCCGCCGCGTCCATCAACAGCATCACATCACAGCCATGGTTCCAGCCCTTGCGGTCGGCGGCTGCAATAAAGACTTCCAGCGGCGCATTGCCTGCCCCAGCGCCCATGCCCGCCAAGCTGGCATCAATGCGCACCGCGCCTTCTTGTGCCGCGACAATGGAATTGGCAGCGCCCAGAGAGAGGTTGTGGTGGGCGTGAATGCCGCGTTGGGTCTCGGGCTTGAGCACGCGATCATAAGCCTGCAGGCGCGCACGCACCCCATCCATATCGAGCGCACCGCCGCTGTCCGTCACATAAACGCATTGCGCGCCATAGCTTTCCATCAGCAGCGCCTGTTGGGCCAGATGTTCCGGCTCAATCATATGGCTCATCATCAAAAAGCCTGAGACATCCATGCCCAGGTCACGCGCGATGCCAATATGCTGCTTCGACACATCGGCTTCGGTGCAGTGCGTCGCGACACGGACGGAGCGCACGCCAATATCATAAGCGCGACGCAATTCTTCCACTGTGCCCACACCGGGCAGAATGAGTGTGGTTAAGACCGATTTGGTCAGGACCGAGGCCACGGCTTCCAGCCATTCCCAATCGGTATGCGCGCCAAAGCCATAGTTGAAGCTGGCACCTGACAGGCCATCGCCATGCGCCACTTCAATTGCGTCCACGCCCGCATCATCCAATGCCTTGGCAATCGCCATGACATGATCGAGCCCATACATGTGGCGGATGGCGTGCATGCCATCGCGCAGCGTAACATCTTGAATATAGAGCTTATCGTCAGCTTCGACGTTGAACTTGCAGCTCATGCTGCCATCCTCCGTGCCGCGAGAAGTTCTCCCGTGGCCTTGGCCGCCGCTGTCATAATGTCGAGATTGCCGGAATAAGGCGGCAGATAATCGCCAGCGCCTTCCACTTCGAGCATGATCATTGATTTAATGCCCGTAAAATCGCCCATGCCAGGGATTTTCAAGCGATTATTGTCGCCAAAGCGTTCAAATTGCACATCCTGCTTCAGGCGATAGCCGGGCACATATTTCTGCACTTCGGCCACCATGTCTGCGACAGATTGGCGAATAGCCTCTTCATCGCCGCCTTCGGACAGAGTGAAGACAGTATCGCGCATAATCATCGGCGGTTCAGCCGGGTTTAAGATGATGATGGCCTTGCCCTTGGTGGCGCCGCCAACAACTTCAATTGCGCGGGCCGTAGTGCGCGTGAATTCATCAATATTGGCGCGTGTGCCCGGGCCTGCCGAACGCGACGAGACCGACGCCACAATTTCGGCATAATGCACGACTTTGGACACGCGGGCGACAGCGGCGACCATCGGGATCGTCGCTTGGCCGCCGCAGGTGACCATGTTTACATTGGGCTGGTCCAAATGCTGGTGCATATTGACGGGCGGCACCGTGAACGGGCCAATGGCAGCGGGCGTCAGATCCACCACTTGAATGCCATCGGCGCGCAGAGCCTCATCATGCAGTTTGTGTGCATAGGCGGAGGTCGCATCAAAGGCGATGCCAATTTCCGAGTAGCAGGCCAGCTTTTTCAGCCCCTCAATCCCCTCATGCGTGGTCGCAATGCCATGTTCGCGCGCCATCGCGAGACCTTCGCTATTGGGGTCGATGCCCACAACAGCTGCTAGCTCCATATTTTGAGGATATTTGATCATCTTCATCATCAAATCGGTGCCGATATTGCCCGATCCGATAATGGCGGCCTTTACCCGTGCCATGTGATTTCCTTTAGACGAAATTGGCGGTGCAAGAACCAAGCGGTCCCGAGGCATCGCTTAAAATCATGTCAAACCGATCGCCCTTTTGGGCTGGGGCAAGCGGGACAAGTGAACCTGATAGAATGACATCACCTGCATCCAGCGTGACGCCATAAGCACCCAAGGTGTTGGCCAGCCAAGCCACTGCCTGTGCCGGATCACCCTGCACAGCATGGCCATAGCCTTCGGATAAAGGCGCGCCATTTTTGGTGACAGCAACATGGAGATTGGGCAGGTCAAGCGCCCGAGGGTCAAGCCGTTCGGCACCCAGCACATAAACGCCACAGGACGCATTGTCGGAGACAGTATCGACAATCCCAATTTGCCAATCTTGAATGCGGCTATCGACAATTTCAAAACACGGCGCGATGGCGGCTGTGGCCGCAATCACTTGCTCTGCTGTCACGCCGGGGCCGACAAGGCTGTCCTTCAGGATGAACGCAATTTCGGCTTCCGCACGCGGCGCAATCAGCGCCTTGGCATCAACATCAATATCGCCGTCAACATACATCCAGTCCGTCAAAAAGCCGAAATCAGGCTGATGGACGCCCAGCATATCCTGCACGGCCTTGCTGGTGACGCCAATTTTCTTGCCGACCACTTTTTCTCCATCTTTGCGGCGGCGGCTTAGGAAATCGAGGCTGATGGCATAGGCATCATCAATGGTCAGGCTGGGGTCACGCCCCATGAGCGGCGGTACCGTTCGCCGGTCCCGCATCGCTTCATAAAGTTCTTGGCCGTATTTTTCAGCCTTGCTCATTGAGGAACGCAATCGAATAGTGGTTGAATTCCGCCGCGCGTTCCACCTGCACCCAATGGCCCGTGCGGGCAAAGGTCATCGTGCGGGCATTGGCGCATTGATCGAGGAAGTAACGCGTGCCGCTTTCCGGGCAGAATTCATCATTATGGCCCCAAAGGACGAAGATCGGCTGGGTGATCTCACCCACACGCGGGCCCAAATTTGGTGTCCGCATCCGCGCCAGCACGTCTTTGGGCTGGGTTTTGGCAACGGCAAAGCGTTCGGCCACCAATTGATCGGGGATCTTTGGCGCAAAATCCGGGTGAACCAGATTGGACACGAGGCGCTTTTGCTCCTCAATGTTAAAATCTGGGCTGCCAAAGCCTGAGACCATCTTGGCAATGCCGGGCATTGTGAAATAGCTGGCTTGCTCTTCCACGCAGCCCGGCGCCATCAGAATGAGCTTTTCAGCGAATTCTGGATGGTCGAGCGTCATCTGGATCGCAACACCGCCCCCCAGCGAGTTGCCAACCAGTGACGCCTTCTCAATGCCATGCGCACGAAGCGCCTCATACACAGTGTCGGTGAACAGGCTGAGTGTGTAGTCAATGCCTTCCGGCTTTGACGATGCGCCATAGCCAATCATATCAGGCAGAATGACCCGATAGCCAGCATCCACAAAGGCTTGGATGTTTTGACGAAAATTGGACGCACCGGACGCACCGGGGCCGCTGCCATGGAGAAACACCACGGCAGGGCCTTGGCCGGCTTCGGCAATATGGATGGTATAGCCGCCGCTGACTTGGTGGTCCGTTTCGCGCAAATCCGCCATGATCTAACCCTTAGAGGAAGGTGAAATTGGGTTGTTCACCCAACATCGTCCCAACCACATCCGAAGTGCGGTTGTTTGGATCATTGGCAACGTGCGCGCGACCGGCATGAATATCGAGCCAAGGCTGGATAATCTCGCTCGACATGTAAATCGCACGTCCGCCCAGCAGCTGAACAATTTCATCAATCAAATCGGCCAAGCGGCGGACCACATTGGACGATTGATAAGTGTAAAGCGCACGCTTTTCCATCGGGATGGGCTGGCCGCATTCGGCATAATGCATCAGATCTTCAAAGCTTGTCCTCAGCGTCAGTTCCATTTCCAAGATCTGCGCATGAGCCTTGGCAATCGCGGCGTGCAACATCGGGTCTGCCTTAGAGGCCTTGCCCGTATTGGTCGAAACGCGGTCTTGCATGATCTTCATCGCCGCGTTCACAGCAGCGCGTGCGCCACCAAAGGCCGCGGTTGAGACTGAGCGGACAAAAACTTGCGCCCAAGGCAGGCTGTAAAGCGGGCCATCATTGGCAGCTTGCCCGGGATTGTTGCACATAAAGCCATCAACGGCCCGGTGCGTGCGATAATCAGGCACGAAAGCACGATCGACCACAATGTCAAAGCTGCCCGTGCCTTGCAGGCCAAAAGTGTCCCAAGTACCTTCAATGATCTGATAATCACTGCGCGGCAGAAGGAAGGTCCGCATATCTGGCGCTCCGCCTTCTTCCTGCGGCGGGACCAGCGCGCCCAGCAGCACCCAGCCACAATGGAGCGAGCCTGTTGAGAAGCCCCAGCGGCCAGACAGGTAAAAACCGCCTTCTGTCGGCTCGACCTTGCCCACGGGCTGATAGGTCGAGGAAACGAGCATATCGCTATTCTCGCCCCAGACTTCGGCTTGCGCTTCATCATGGAACAGGGCCAGCTCATAGGGGTGGCAGCCAACAACGCCATACATCCAACCCGTGGACATGCAGCCTTCTGCCAGCAGCTTTTGCACATCGAAGAAGACGTTCGGGTGCATTTCATAGCCGCCCCAACGCTTTGGCTGGAGGATCTTGAAGAAACCAGCTGCCTTCATTTCGGCAATGGTTTCTGCAGGAACGTTATAATCCTTAGTGCACTGGCGCGCCCGCGCCTTAAGCGTCGGCATCATCGCGCGTGCGCGATCAACCAGCTCTTGGGGCGTCGGGATGTCGCCGGCGCGCGACTTCATCGAAACTACGGTAGCCATGGTCTGACAACCTCCTCCTTATCTGGCCCGACTCGCTCTCTCCAGTCGATGAGGGCATTCGTAATTTTTTTTGTCATCTAATACGCAAATCGTCAATTGAATTCCGGGTGCCTAGGCGATAATGCGTAATTTATTGGCAAGTATGGCGTGATTCAGCATTGCTGCTTTGAGAGGATTATAGAGTAGTTGGCGCACCAAGTGACATATGATTTCAGCGGCAAGGTGGCGATTGTCACGGGCGGCACGCGCGGTCTGGGCCGGCAAATTGCAACCCGGCTGGCAGAAGCGGGCTGTGCTGTTGCTGTCTGCGGCCGGTCTGCGCCGGATGATTTGCCAGCTGGGATAAGCTTTTACCAAGCAGATGTCCGTGATGCAGAACAGGCCAAGGCCTTTGTGGATGCTGTCGTGGCCCAGCATGGCCGGCTTGATATTCTGGTGAACAATGCGGGCGGATCGCCTGCCAGCGCAGTGGCAGAGGCCAGCCCGCGCTTCGTGGATGCCATTTTAAAGCTTAACATGGTTGGGCCTCTGTACATGGCCCAGGCGGCTCACCCGCATATGGCGGCGCAAAAGGGCGGCAGCATCATCAACATCGCCAGCGTCTCAGGCGCGCGGCCGTCTCCCGGCACCACGATTTATGGCATGGCGAAGGCTGGCCTGATTAACATGACACAAAGTCTGGCGCAGGAATGGGGCCGCGATGCGATCCGCGTCAATGCGATCATCGCGGGGTTGATGACGACCGAGAATGCCGAGGCGACCTATGGCGATGCTGCAGCGCAGGCTGCTGTGGGTCAATCCATGCCGCTGGGGCGCATGGGGACGGGGGATGATTTGGCTGGAGCCGTGCTCTGGCTGAGTTCAGAGGGCGCGCAATGGGTCAGCGGGGCCCGCCTTCAAGTCGATGGCGGTGGTGAACGGCCCTATTTTCTTGATCTTGTGAAGGGAGGCTAAGGCCGATGGGGATTAAGGCACTTGGCTATGTCGTCATTGAAACGACACAACCAGATAAATGGGATGAATTTTTGACGCAGGTTGCAGGCGTGATGCGTGCAGCAGATGCGGCCGATGGCGCGGCCCAATATCGCATTGATGAAGCCCCTTTCCGCTTCCGCATTGAAAAGTCGGGCCGGGATTGGTTTCAGGCCGCTGGCTATGAAGTGGCTGATGCCGCTGCCTTGGCTGCCTTGCAGCAGGCTGTTGCCGCAGCAGGCCGCCCAGTCGCGCCGCTGACGGCCCAAGAGGCGGGCTTGCGCCATGTGGCAGCGGGTTTTCGTACCTCTGACCCTGCGGGCAATGGGCTAGAATTTTATTATGGGCGCGGTAGCGCGGCAGAGCCTTTCGTCTCACCGCTGGGCGTGCCCAATTTCGTCACGGGGAATATGGGCATGGGCCATGCCGTGCTCTCGGCCCCCAATTTTGACGAAACCATTGGCTTTTTGCGTGATGTTGTCGGCTTCCATGAAACGGATATGCCGCGCTTTAACTTGATGGGGCCAGATGGCCCCTCCATGGGCTTTGCCTTTATGCACGCAGACAATGGCCGCCACCACAGCATCGCCGTGGGTGAGGGGCCAGTGCCGCCGTCAGGCGCTGTCCATGTCATGCTGGAATATCCCAATCTGACTGAAGTCGGCAAGGCGCATGACCGGATGAAGGCGTTGGGCTATCCCGAAAGCGCGTCGCTCGGCCGTCATGTCAATGATGAGACGGTGGGCTTTTATGTCCAGACGCCGGGCGGGTTTGATTTGGAAATTGGCTGCGACAGCCTCGTGATTGATCCCGCGAATTGGCAGACCACCAAGCATGAGGCGATCAGCATTTGGGGTCATGAATGGGCCTGGCAAAAGGCCATGAAGGAAGCACAGGCGAATGCTTGATAAACGGATGACTGCGGCTGACATTGTCAGCCAATTGCACGATGGCATGACGCTGGGCATTGGCGGCTGGGGTCCCCGGCGTAAGCCAATGGCCTTGGTGCGTGAAATTCTGCGCTCTGACCTGAAAGATCTCACCATCGTTGCCTATGGCGGCGCAGATGTTGGCATGCTCTGTGCGGCCGGCAAGGTAAAGAAGCTCGTCTTCGCCTTTGTGTCGCTGGATGCCATTCCGCTGGAGCCGTGGTTCCGTAAGGCGCGTGAAGCCGGGCAGATTGACGTGCTGGAACTTGATGAAGGCATGTTCCAATGGGGTCTGAAGGCCGCGGCCTTTGGCGTTCCCTTCCTGCCGACGCGGGTGGGCTTGGGCACCGATTTGGCAGAATTGGGTGGGCTGAAAACGGTCACCTCGCCCTATGCCGATGGCGAAACGCTGATTGCCATGCCGGCCCTAAAGCTGGATGCCGCCTTGCTCCACGTTAATCGGTCTGACTGGCGCGGCAATGTCCATCTCTTTGGGCCGGATGTCTATTATGATGAGTGGTTTGCCAAGGCAGCTGCCAAAACCTTTGTGAGCTGCGAAGAATTGGTCGACCGGATGGAAGACCATTATCCTAATCAAGCGCAAGCCAATATCTTTGAACGCTGTTTTGTCACGGGCGTTGTTGAAATGCCCTGTGGCGCGCACCCAAGCTCAATGCCGCCCAGCTATGGCTGGGATATGAAGGCCTTCAAGGCCTATGCTGATGCGGCGAAAGACCCCGGCGATTGGGCGGCTGTCGCAGACCGTTTTGTCGGCAAGACTGAGGCCGATTATCTTAACTCCGTAGGCGGAAAGGAGGCGGTTGCGGCTCTGCCGTTGCCGATTTTCTGATGACTGACGTAACCCTTGCAGAACTCTGCATTTTTGCCGCCTCCGAAGCTTTTCGGAACAATGGAGAAGTTGTCGCCACAGGCGTTGGGCCAGTGCCGCGCTTGGCCGCGAGCCTCGCCAAGCTGACGCACACGCCTGAGCTGATGATGACTGATGGCGAAGCGTATCTGGTTGAACAGCCCGTGCCTTTGGGCCCGCGCGGCGAGTATAAGCCCAAATTTGCGGGCTATTTGCCCTTCTCGCGCTTCTTTGACAGCGCAGTGTGGTCAGGCCGCCGCCATGCCATGGTGACGCCAACGCAAATTGACCGCTTTGGGCAGATTAACCTCTCGCAATTGGGTGGCACGCATAAGCAGCCCAAGACCCAGATGCTGGGCGTACGTGGTTTTCCGGGCAACACCATTTACCACCCCAACAGCTTTTTCTTCCCGGCACACACGGCGCGCGTCTTTGTGGAAGGCGAAGTCGATATGGTTTCGGGCGTGGGCTATAACCCCGCCAAGCGCGTGCCCGGCGGCAATTATTCCGGCGTCGATCTGCGCGTGATTGTCACCAATTTGTGCGTCATGGATTTTGGCGGCACGAACAATGCGATCCGCGTTGTTTCGCTCCACCCCGGCGTGACGTTTGACGAAGTTCAGGCCGCGACAGGGTTTCCATTAGAAAAAGGTGCGTTGACTGAGACGCCATTGCCCGATGCCGAGGCGCTGGCCATCATCGCCCAGCTGGACCCACACAATATCCGCGCCAGCGTTATCAAAGATAATCCGCCCGCCATTCGGGCGAATTGAGGAGAGGCCGATCATGAGCGATCTTGTCACGCCAAAGCAAGTCGACATTAACTACGAGACTGACACCCCTGTTCTGTACGAGGTGGTGGACAATGTCGCTTGGATCACAATGGATCGGCCGGGCTTTAACAATGCGCAAAATGGGCAGATGACCTATGCGCTGGACGATGCCTTTAACCGCGCGGTGCAGGATGATGACGTGCGCTGCATCGTGCTGGCTGGCAATGGCAAGCATTTCTCCGCCGGGCATGACATTGGCACGCCGGGGCGTGACTTGCACAAGCATTTTGACAATCGCTTGATGATCCCGCCGCATATCAACAAGCCAGCAGCTGAATTGCTCTACACGCGTGAGCAAGAGCAATATTTGGGCATGTGCCGCCGCTGGCGCGACATCCCGAAGCCCACCATTGCGATGGTGCAAGGCGCGTGCATTGCCGGCGGGCTGATGCTCGCTTGGGTCTGCGATTTGATTGTGGCGTCGGAAGATGCGTTTTTCCAAGATCCGGTCAATCCGCTGATGGGCATTCCGGGCGTCGAATATTTTGCGCACGCTTATGAACTGCCGCCGCGCGTCGCGAAGGAATTTCTGCTGCTGGGTGAGCGGATGAGTGCTGAGCGCGCTTATTCCTTTGGCATGATCAACAAGGTTGTCCCCCGCGATGAGCTGCGTGCCGCGACTGAAACTTGGGCCAAGAAGCTCGCGGGCCAAGGCCGTCTGGGCAATTGGCTAACCAAGCAAGCCATCAACCATGTGGAAGAACTGCGCGGCAAGCGTGCGGCCATGGATGCTGTCTTCCACATGCACCATTTTGCCCATGCGCAGAATGATTTGGTGACAGGCGATTCCATTGGTGGGGTCAGCGGTAAATCTGCGGCGTCCTCGAATAAGGCGGAGGCCAAAAAGGCCTGATGACGGATGTTCTCGCAACTGCGCTGACCGAGCGACTGGGCTGCCGCTTGCCGGTGATCCAGACCGCTATGGGCTGGGTGGCAAAGCCCGAGCTGGTGGCGGCCTCCAGCAATGCCGGGGCCTTTGGCTTTTTGGCGTGTGCGGTGATGACGCCCAAAGAAGCGGGTGAGGAAATTGCCCGGTTGCGGGATTTGACGACGCATAATTTCGGCGTGAATTTTCATAGTTTTCAGCCCGGTGCGGCAGAGATTGTCGAACTGATTTTGGCCCATAAAGATCGCGTTCGCGCAGTCAGCTTTGGGCGTGGGCCAGATGCCAAGATGATTGGCCGTTTCCGCGATGCGGGTATCCTTTGCATCCCGACGGTTGGTGCCGTGAAGCACGCCGAAAAAATGGTTCAGTTGGGCTGTGAGATGGTAACAGTGCAGGGCGGCGAAGGCGGCGGACATACGGGCGCCGTGCCGACCACCGTGCTGCTGCCGCAAGTGTTGGATGCCGTCGATGTGCCAGTTGTCGCCGCAGGTGGCTTTGGCGATGGGCGCGGCCTTGCGGCTGCCTTGGCTTATGGCGCGGTGGGCATTGCCATGGGCACGCGCTTTTTGATGACAGCGGAAAGCCCAGTGCCACAAGCGCCTAAGGCCGCTTATGTGAAGGCCGGCACGGGCGATATTGCTGTCTCCACCAAGGTGGACGGCATTCCCCAACGGATGATTTTGAACCCGCTTCTGAAGCGCATCGAAGCCTCGGGCACGCTCGCCATGTGGCTGCGCGCTGTTGAGGCGGGGCTGGAGATGAAGCGCCAATCGGGCATGAGCTGGGGGCAAGTGATCTCCACTGCGCGCAGCATGACGGCGCATGGCGAAATGCCTTTGGCGCAAGCCATGATGGCCGCTGCTGCACCCATGATGATCCAGCGGGCGGTTGTGTCAGGCGATGCCGAGCATGGCCTGATGGCGACGGGCGTTGTCGCAGGGCGCCTGAAAGATTTGCCGAGCTGCGCCAAATTATTGGCCGATATTGAAACCGAAGCGCGCGCGCGCATTGCCGCGCTGACAGCAGGGAAATAACCCATGCCCATTACATGCACCGTGCAAGGCCGCATTGCGGAAATCGTTTTTGATGTGCCGCCCGTCAACGCCTTTGACAGCGAAACTTGGCTGTCGATCCCCGAGATTATCACCAATGCCGCGCGGCGTGAGGATGTGAATTGCGTGCTGATCCGCGCGGAAGGCCGGGGCTTTTGCGGCGGCGTCGACATTAAGGAAATGCAGGCGCATCCCGAGCGGATTACCGTTCTCAATCGCGGCAATTATCTGACCTTCAAAGCCATTCGCGATGCCGAAGTGCCCGTGGTGAGTGCTGTCCATAAATTTGTGATTGGCGGCGGCATTGGCATTTGCGGCGCCAGCGACACCATTATCGCGGCAGACGATGCCTATTTCTCTCTGCCCGAAGTTGATCGCGGGGCAATGGGTGGGGCAAGCCATTTGTCACGCATGTTGCCGCTGCACAAAGTGCGCGCTGCCTTTTTCACGGGGGGCAATATCCCGGTGCAGGAAGCCTATCGCTTGGGTGCAGTTGAAAAGGTCGTCCCGCGGGCGGATCTGGAAGCCGAAGCGCGCGCCTTTTGCGCCGTCATTGCCAGCAAGAGCCGCAAGGCGCTGATGATTGCAAAGGAAGCACTGAATGGGCTTGAGCCGCGCGATGTCGATCGCGGCTATCGCTGGGAACAGGGCTTCACGCTGGAAATGTATATGCATGAAGACAGCCAAAAATCGCGTGACGCCTTTGTGGAAACCGGCAAGGCGGCCAGCTTCTAATGCAACTGACCTATACTCCTGAACAACAAGCGTTTCGGGCCGAAGTGCGTGCGTGGATGGAAGCGCATGTGCCCAAAGAGCCGCTGATCACGCTCGAATGCCGCGAAGGCTATGACCAGCATGTCGCGTGGGAACGCACGCTTGCCAGTGGCAATTGGGGCATGGTGACATGGCCCGAAGCCTTTGGTGGCCGGGGGCTGGACCTGATCGAGTGGCTGATTTTTGAGGAAGAATATTTCCGCGCGGGCGGCCCCAACCGGGCGAACCAGAACGGTATTTTCCTGCTTGGCCCGACCATCATGGAATTTGGGACCGAAGAGCAAAAGGCGCGTTTTCTGCCGCCGATGGCGCGGGGTGAAGTGATTTGGGCACAGGCTTGGTCGGAACCCGGTGCCGGTTCTGACATGGCAGCCATTAGCTCCAAGGCCGTGCGCGATGGCGATCATTATGTGATCACTGGCCAAAAAACATGGTCCAGCCGCGCAGCTTTTGCCGATTGGGGCTTTGGCATGTTCCGCACTGATCCCGAGAGCAAGCGCCACAAGGGGCTGACCTTCATTCTGTTCGATTTGAACAGCCCGGGCATCACACGCCGCCCGATCCGCCAGCTGCACGGGGATACAGGCTTTGCGGAATTATTCTTTGATGACGTCCGTGTGCCCGTTGAAAATTGTCTGGCGGGCGAGGGTGAGGGCTGGAATGTCGCCATGGCCACCGCAGGCTTTGAGCGCGGATTGATGCTGCGCTCTCCAGGCCGCTTCCAAGCCACGGCAAAGCGGCTGGTGGAGCTGTATCGCCAGCATGAGGCCGAGGCGTCTCCTGCAGCGCGCGAGGCTGTGACACAGGCGTGGATGGCCGCCCAAGCCTATGCCTATAACACCTATGCCGTGGCCGCGAAGATTATGGCGGGCGGCAAAATTGGCGCCGAAGCGAGCCTCAACAAAATCTTTTGGTCAGAACTGGACCGCGCGATGCACCGCACGGCGATGCAGCTTTTAGGTGCGCATGCTGAGCTGAAACGCTTTGATGATGGCTCCATCAATGCGTGGCTGGAAGGCTATATCTTCTCGCTCTCGGGCCCGATTTATGCGGGGTCCAACGAAGTACAACGCAACATTACGGCAGAGCGCCTGCTCGGCCTGCCGCGCGTCGGCGCGGGCTAAGGGAGGCGGGCAATGGATATGCTCTTTACTGAAGATCAATTGGCGCTCGCGGAAACGGTGCGCGATTATCTGGCCGGCACGCACGGGCCAGAGGTGCTGCGTCGCTTGGATGTCGATGGCAATCGTGATCCGGCGATTTGGCAGGGCTTGGTCGAGATGGGCCTGACGGGCCTGTTGATCCCCGAAGATCAAGGCGGGCTCGGCATGGGATTAGCTGATGCCGCGCTGATTGCCGTGGAATGTGGCCGGGCGTGCTTGGCAGAGCCACTGGTGGAAAGTGCTTTTGTCGCGGTGCCGTGGCTCGTTGCCCAAGGTCGGACGTCGGAGCTGGCGGCGATCCTCGCTGGGACTGCCAAGCCAGAATTGCCGCATGCCATCAACCCATGGGTCGCTGATGGCGCGGGGGGGGTGGCGCTGACCAGTGTTGACCCATTGCGCAATTTGGCGGCGGCTCCGGCAGATCGGTCGGACGATCCGCTGCTCCTCAATTTGGGGGCGTTAATGTCCGCCGCGCAATTGGTTGGTCTGGCAGATGCGATGCTGGCGCAAGCCGTGGACTATGCCAAAATCCGCACGCAATTTGGCCAACCCATTGGCGCGTTTCAGGGATTGAAGCACCAATTGGCGAGCTGTGCCGTTGCCATTGAATTTGCAAAGCCAGTGCTGTGGCGCGCGGCCCAAGCCTTGGCCGATGGGGTGGAGAGTGCCGCTGTGCATGTCAGCCACGCCAAGGTTGCGGCAACAGATGCCGCGCAATTGACCTCTGAAACTGCGATCCAGGTCCATGGCGCCATGGGATATACCTATGAGGTGGATCTGCACTTCTGGATGAAGCGCAGTTGGGCCTTGTCGGGCGCATGGGGTAGCCGCGCCTTCCACCTTCGTCGCGTCGATGCGGCTGTCCTTGGTGGCAGCCTGCCCATTGGCCCTGAACATACATTTGCCTGAGGAACTATCATGGCCGAAGCCTATATTATTGACGCAGTTCGCACTCCCATTGGGCGCAAAAAGGGAAGCCTTGCCGGCCTTCACCCTGCTGATCTGGGCGCACACCCCATCAAGGCGCTGATTGAGCGCACAGGCGTTGATGCCAATGCCGTGGACGATGTCGTCTGGGGCTGCTGCGACACAATTGGTCCGCAAGCAGGCGATATTGGCCGCACGGTCTGGCTGGTCGCTGGCCTGCCGCAGCACGTGCCAGGCACGACGATTGATCGGCAATGTGGGTCTTCGCAGCAAGCCATTCATTTTGCGGCGCAAGGCGTAATGTCTGGCACGCAGGATTTGGTCGTTGCCGGTGGCAGTCAAGCGATGAACGCCATCCCCATTTCGGCGGCCATGTATGCGGGGGAGCCTTATGGCTTTTCCAACCCGTTCAACACATCGCCGGGCTGGATTGCGCGCTATGGCGATGGTCTGTTGAACCAGATCAACTCGGCGGAAATGATTGCCCAAAAATGGGGCCTAACGCGTGAGGAGATGGAAGGCTTTGCCGTTGCCTCGCACCAGCGCGCGCAAGCCGCGTGGGACAATGGCTGGTTTGATGCCGAAGTGGCCCCCATGGCGGACCTTGCCAAGGACGAGACCATTCGCCCGCAGACCACGCTGGAAGGCCTGGCCGCGCTTAAGACCGTGCAAGACGGCGGCATTATCACTGCCGGGATTTCGAGCCAAAATTGCGACGGGGCAGCGGCGTTGCTGATCGCCTCGGAACGTGCCGTTAAAGAACATGGCCTGAAGCCGCGTGCGCGCGTGCACCATATTTCGGTTCGCGCGGATGACCCGGTGTGGATGCTGACAGCACCCATCCCCGCGACGCAATATGCGCTCAAGAAGGCTGGCATGACGCTGGATCAGATTGATCTGTTTGAATGCAACGAAGCCTTTGCGTCCGTGCCGATGGCATGGATGAAGGAACTCGGCATTCCGCATGAAAAAGTGAACATTCATGGCGGCGCAATTGCGCTGGGTCACCCCTTGGGCGGCACAGGCGCGCGGCTGATGACAACCTTGCTCAACGCGCTGGAACGCACGGGCGGCCGCTATGGCCTGCAGACGATGTGCGAAGGTGGCGGGCAGGCCAATGTGACGATTATTGAGAGGCTCTAATGGGTATTTGTGAGAACAGAACAGTCGTCATCACAGGCGCAGCGCGTGGCCTTGGTCGGGCCTATGCGTTGGCCTTTGCGGCAGAAGGCGCGAATGTCGTCGTCAATGACATTGGTACCTCGCTGAACGGCGAAGGCCGCGATACCAGTGCCGCTGATGGCGTGGTGGCTGAAATTATCGCAGGCGGCGGCAAAGCCATCGCCAATTATGAAGACATTACCGATTGGGATGCCGCCAAGCGCATTGTTGATGCCGCGGTCTCTGCCTTTGGCGATTTGCACGTTGTTGTGAACAACGCAGGCATTGTGCGCGACCGCATGTTTGTGTCGGCGACGCTCGAGGAATGGGATGCGACCATGCATGTCCATTTGCGGGGGCATTTCTGCCTCTCGCGCCATGCCGTCGATTATTGGCGCGCGCGCCAAAAAGAAGGCTATGCGGTTGATGCGCGCATCATCAACACCTCATCGGGGGCAGGGCTTCAGGGTTCGATTGCCCAAGCGGCCTATTCAACGGCCAAGGGCGGGATTGCCGCGCTGACTTTGGTGCAGGCGGCAGAGCTGGGCCGCTACGGCATCACTGCTAATGCGCTCGCGCCGTCGGCCCGCACGCGGATGACCGAACAGGCCTTTGCCGATAAAATGGCAACACAAGGCAGCGAATTTGACGTGATGGACCCCGCGAATATCGCGCCGACAGTTGTCTGGCTGGGCTCTGCCGAAAGCCGCGATGTCACCGGCTGTGTCTTTGAACTCGAAGGCGGCAAGATCATGCTGGAAGATGGCTGGCGCGAAGGCCCGATGGTCGATGCAGGCCAGCGCTGGAACCCGGCAGATGTGGGTGCCGCCGTGCAAGATTTGCTTCAAAAGCGTGTTCCACCGCGCAAGGTTTGGGGGACAGCCTAATGGAATTTACCTTTACAGACGAACAGCTGATGATCGCGGAGACGGCGAAGGCTTTCTTTTCCGAAAATGCGACCAGTGAACGCACCCGCAAAGCGATGGCCGCTGATGGCGTTGACCATGCGCTATGGGAAAGCTTCTGCACTGAACTGGGCTTGGCGGGCATTGGCCTGCCCGAAGCAGCCGGCGGTGCGGGCCTTGGCATGGTGGAATTTGCGATCATTGCCGAAGCCGCAGGCGCGCAAGTCTCTGCCCTGCCGCTTTTGGGGTTGGCCACTGTGGCGCAGGCCATTGCCACAGGCGGCAGCGATGCGCAGCAAGCAGAGCATCTGCCCAATCTCATCAGCGGGGCGACCATTGCTGCTTTTGCCGAGGGGCAGGGCTTAAGCCTTGCAGGTGGAAAATTGTCTGGCACAGCGCAATTCGTCCCGCACGGCGCTGTTGCGGGCCTTTTCCTGTTGGCGCAAGGCGATGCTGCGTGGTTGGTTAAGGCCGATGCGCCGGGCCTGACCGTGAAGGCGCATGTCACAATGGACCAGACACGTCCCTTTGCATCGCTGCATTTGGACGGCGTGGCCGCTGAGCCGCTGGCGAACCCCGTCGCTGCAGTTGCGGCAGCCCGCGCGGGTGGCTGGATTTCGCTGTCAGCAGAAGCGCTTGGTGGCGCGCAAGCAACACTCGACCGCACTGTGGCTTATGCCAAAGAGCGTGTTCAGTTTGGCCGCGCAATTGGTTCTTTCCAAGCCTATAAGCACCGCTTGGCAGATATGATGGTGGAGATTGAGCAAGCCCGCTCTGCTGTCTATTGGGCGGCGTGCGCGGTGGACGAAGGATCGGACGAAGCGGCGCTTGCGCTCCATGCCGCCAAGTCTTTTGCGGCTGACACCTATTTCAAATGTGCGGCGGACATGATCCAGCTGCACGGCGGCATTGGCTTTACATGGGAACATGACGCGCATCTGTTCTTCAAGCGCGCGCGCGCCATTCAATCACTATTGGGCAATGGGGCTTGGCACCGCGAAGAAGTGGCCAAGATGATTTTGGGAGAAGCGGCATGAAGCTCGGGTTTTCCGCCGCCGATGAAGATTTCCGCCGCGAATGCGCGGATTGGCTCAACGGCCAGATGGCTGGTGAGTTTAAGGATATCAAAGGCATCACCACGCTTACCGAAAAGGCAGAGCGTCGCAAGGAATGGGAACAGCAACTGGCGGCCCATAAATGGAGCTGCATTGGCTGGCCCGAAGCCTGGGGTGGCCGCAATGCCACGCTGGCCCAACAGGTGATCTTTGCTGAAGAATATGCGCGTGCGGGGGTTCCCGGTCGCGTCAACCATATCGGCATTGAATTGGCGGGGCCGACGCTGCTGACCTTTGGCACCGAAGAACAGCAAAAGCGCTTCCTGCCCGGCATTGCTGCGGGCGAGACGATTTTCTGCCAAGGTTTTTCAGAACCCAATGCCGGGTCTGACCTTGCCAGTGTGCGCACCAAGGCGCGGCTGGAAGGCGACGAGTGGGTCGTCAATGGCCAGAAAATCTGGACGAGCTTGGCGCATATTTCTGATTGGATTTTCGTTGTTACGCGCAGCGAAGAAGGGTCCAAAGGCCCCAAGGGCCTCACCTTCTTGATGATGGAAATTGACCAGCCCGGCATTGAGATCCGCCCGATTAAGCAGATCAACGGCGATGCTGAGTTTAATGAGACATTCTTTACTGATGCACGCTGCCCGGCGGACAGCCTGATTGGCGCGGTGGGCGACGGCTGGCGCGTGGCTATGGGTCTCTTGGCCTTTGAACGCGGTGTCTCGACACTCGGCCAGCAAATGGGCTTCCGCAATGAGCTGGATGAAGTGATCGCGGCTGCCAAGGCCACTGGCGCTGCCAATGATCCGCTGATCCGTCAGCGCATTGCCAAGGCCGAAATTGGCCTGCGGCTGATGCGCTATGGCGCACTGCGTATGCTGTCGCAGACCGACCATAGCAAGATTGATGGCGCGGCACTGACCTATAAAATCCAATGGGCCAGCTGGCGCCGGTCGCTGGGCGAACTGGCAATGGATGTGCTGGGCCAAGCCGGCGAAGTGGCGGATCGGGACCATTATGAATGGGATGTTCTGCCCAATTTGTTCCTCTATTCGCGCGCCGACACGATTTATGGCGGCACCAACCAAGTCCAGCGCAATTTGATTGCGGAGCGTGGCCTTGGCATGCCGCGTGAACCGCGAGGGGATGTGTAATGCTGCCCAGCTATCCCGAACCGCGCGGCTTGCTGAAAGGCAAGACCGTCGTCGTCACAGCCTCGGCAGGAACCGGCATTGGCTTTTCCGCCGCCAAACGCGCGGTGGAAGAAGGCGCAACGGTGCTGATGAGCGATTTTCATGAGCGGCGCTTGGGCGAAGCAGCAGACCGTATTGCCGAAGATCTCGGCACGCGTCCGGCGACCTTTGTGTGCGACGTGACCGATCAGGCGCAAGTTGATGCGCTCCATGCGGCGTCACTCGCTGCACTGGGCCGGATTGATGTGCTCATCAACAATGCCGGGCTTGGCGGTGAAGTGCCCGTGGTCGATATGACCGACGATCAATGGCACCGCGTGCTGGATGTGACGCTCAACAGCGTGTTCCGCATGACGCGCGCCTTTTTGCCCGCCATGTATGCGCAAAAATCGGGCGTGATTGTCAACAACGCCTCTGTGCTCGGCTGGCGCGCGCAAAAGGGGCAGGCGCATTATGCCGCCGCCAAAGCAGGCGTGATGGCGTTTACCCGCTGTTCGGCTGTGGAAGCGGCGGAACATGGCGTGCGGATCAACGCGGTTGCCCCCTCAATTGCGATGCATCCCTTCTTGGCGAAGGTGACAACGGACGAACTTCTGGCCAAACTTTCGGCGCAAGAAGCCTTTGGGCGGCCTGCCGAAGTGTGGGAAGTGGCGAATGTCATGATGTTCTTGGCATCCGATTTGTCGTCTTACATGACGGGCGAGATCGTTTCGGTCTCGAGCCAACGCGCATGACGAAGATTTTCGCGAAACCGGCGGACCTGGTTGGCGCTGAAGGCACGCAGCTTGGCCCGACCGAGTGGCTGTTAATTGATCAAGATCGCGTCAATGGCTTTGCCGAAGTGACAGGTGATCATCAATGGATCCATGTTGATGTGGAGCGCGCCAAACAGGGGCCTTTTGGCGGCACCATTGCCCATGGCTATCTGACGATGAGCCTCGTCAACTACTTCCTGCCCCAGCTGATTGAAGTGCAAGGCTTTGCCCATGCGGTCAATGTCGGGGCTGATCGTCTGCGCTTTCTCGCGCCCGTTAAAGTCGGCAGCCGCATCCGCGGTGTGGGCGAGATTGTCGGTGTGGAAGAGGTGAAGGGTGCCATTCAATCCATTGTGCGCGTCACAGTGGAGATTGAAGGCGCAGACAAGCCAGCCTGCGTTGTCGACACTATCAGCCGCTATTTTCCGGAGAGCTAATCATGGCCACTGTTGAGCAAATGACAGCTGCCGTTCACGGCTATGTCGAGGCATTTGAAAAGGGCGATGTCGAAATGGCTGTTGCCCTGTTTGCGCCAGATGCCATTGTGGAAGACCCTGTCGGCACCCCGCTGAAGCGCGGGCATGATGAAATCCGCGCCTTTTATGCGGCCTCTATGGCAACAGGGGCAAAGCTGCGGCTGGAAGGGCCCATCCGCTGTGCGACCGATTATGCGGCCTTTGCTTTCCGCGTCCAACTGACGCTGGAGGGCAAGATGATCACAGTTGATGTGATTGATACATTCCGTTTCAATAACGAAGGTAAAGTTATTGAAATGAAAGCCTATTTTGGCCCGTCTAATATGACGGGCATGTGATTTTTAGGAGAGATGACCATGCGTGAAGCCGCTATTGTCGCCACCGCCCGTACGGGGATTGGCAAAGCCTATCGTGGGGCGTTCAACGACACCGAAGCCCCGGTGCTGACCGCGCATGTCGTCAACGCCGTGCTCGATCGCGCTGGGATTGATCCCGCCCGCGTGGACGACGTCTATCTGGGCTGTGGCAATCATTGGAACACGCAAAGCTATAATCTAGGCCGCTTGACGGTCCATGCCTCCAACCTGCCCAACACCACCTCGGGCTTTACGCTGGATCGGAAATGCTCGTCGGGCCTGAATGCGATGGCACTGGCCGCGCGCGCCATTCGCTGTGATGAAATTGATGTGGCTGTTGCGGGTGGGGTGGAATCCATCTCGCTGACGCTCAACAAATTTGCGCCGGCCTTCCGCAACCGCTCGGAAGCGGTCATTGCGGCGGACCCCTATGCCTATATGGCGATGATTGAGACGGCCGAAGTTGTAGCAGAACGTTATGGTGTCTCGCGTGAGGCGCAGGATGCCTTTGCCGCGCTAAGCCAGCAGCGCGCTGGCCGTGCGCAAGCCGAGGGCCGCTTTGCTGAAGAGATTGTGCCGATCACTGTCGAAAAGTCGCTGAAGGACAAAGAAGGCAATGAAACAGGCCGCGAAACAGTCACGCTGACGGCGGACGAAGGCGTGCGCGGCGATACAACGGCCGAGGGCCTGTCGACGCTGAAGCCTGTGTTCCGCGATGGCATGGTCATCAAGGAAGGCAAACACATCACGGCGGGCAATGCCTCGCAATTGTCTGATGGCGCCTCTGCGCAATTGGTGATGGATTTGGCGACCGCGCAGAAAGAGGGCCTGCCGGTGCTCGGCCTTTATCGCGGCTTCCAAGTGGCTGGCTGTGATCCGGATGAAATGGGCATTGGCCCAGTTTTCGCGATCCCCAAGCTGCTCGATCGTGCGGGCTTGAAAATTGACGATATTGGCCTGTTTGAAATTAACGAGGCCTTTGCCAGCCAAGCCATTTATTGCCAGCAAAAGCTGGGCATTGATCCCGACAAGCTCAATGTCGATGGCGGCGGCATTGCGCTGGGCCATCCCTTTGGGATGACGGGCAGCCGCTTGATCGGCCATGCGCTGATTGAAGGGAAGCGCCGCGGCGTGAAATATGTTGTCGTTTCGATGTGTGTGGCTGGCGGCATGGGTGCTGCCGGGCTGTTTGAGGTCGCGTAAACATGACAGCTCTGCCGCTGACCATTCCACACGCGGCCCAATTGGCGGCCGAACGCTGGGGCGATGCCCCGGCGGTGCTGGAACGCGGCGAGGTGTGGAGCTTTAATCGCATTTGGGCGGAAAGCCGGGCGGCAGCCTCGGCGCTGTTGGCGCGCGGTGTAACGCATGGGGACCGGATTGCCATTTGGGCGCCCAATAGCCGCGAATGGGTGGTGGCCGCCTTGGCCGCCATGACTTGCGGGGCTGCCGTCATCCCGCTCAACACGCGGTTAAAGGGCCGTGAGGCCGGTGACATTCTCCGCCGCACACGCGCGCGGATGATTTTTACTGTGCGCGATTTTTTGGGAATTGATTTCCCGGCGCTGTTGGCTGGGGAAGACCTGCCCGATCTGCAAGAGCAGGTCCTGCTGGATGAGGGTTTTTCTGGCTTTCCTGCAAGCGGCAAGGGTGCCGATGACCCTGCGGTTCTTGCTGCCTTGGCCCAAGTGACGCCAGACCATGTGTCTGACATTATGTTCACCAGCGGGACGACAGGCGTGCCCAAGGGCGTGCTGATGACCTATGGCCGCGTGATCCCGCAATGCGGTGTGTGGATTGGCAATACGGGCCTATCCGCCGGTGAACGTTATCTCATTGCGAACCCGTTTTTCCATAGCTTTGGCATGAAGGTGGGCTGGGTCGCTTGCCTGATTGCCGGGGCTGTCATGGTCCCCATGCCGCAATTTGATGTGAAGGCGGCCATCCGCCACATTGTAGAGGATCGCATCTCCTTCCTGCCCGGCCCGCCAACAATCTTTCAGATGTTGTTGGATGAGTTGGAGGCAAATCCCTTTGACGTCAGCTCGCTGCGCGGTGGAACAACGGGCGCGGCGACTGTGCCGCCGGTGCTGATTGACCGTATTCGCAAAGAATTGGGCATGGTGGATATCATCACCGCTTATGGGATGACCGAATGTGTCAACATCACCAGCTGCCGCCCGGGCGACGCGGTGGAGCTGATTGCGCAGACCTGCGGCGCTGCCATTCCGGGCAATGAGGTGATCATTGCTGATGAGGCAGGCCAAGAAGTGCCCCGTGGCGAAACCGGCGAAATTCTGGTGCGCGGGCAGGGCGTGATGCTGGGCTATCTTGATGATCCAGAAGCAACAGCCGAAGCCATTGATGCGCAAGGCTGGCTCCACACCGGCGATGTTGGGACAATGGACGCCAATGGCTATGTCCGCATTACTGATCGTAAGAAGGATATGTATATTTCTGGCGGGTTTAATTGTTACCCGGCAGAAATTGAAAAGCTGTTGGCCGCGCACCCCGCCATTTCAATGGTCGCCGTTGTTGGCGTTCCTGATGATCGCATGGGCGAAGTGGGCAAAGCCTATGTTGTGCTCCGCCCCGGCACCGAGGCCCGTGCGGAAGAGCTGATTGCCTGGTCGCGCGAGAATATGGCCAATTACAAGGTCCCGCGCAGTTTTGTCTTTGTGGCAGACTTTCCCCGCAATGCGTCCGGCAAAGTCTTGAAGACTGAATTGCGGTGGTAAATCCGGGCTGAGCAGCTTAAATTTTGCTCAATTTAGGCCGTTTGGACGATTTACCGAGCCCGTCTCGCACTGCATATCCCACAGCATAAAGCGGCCCGATAATGCGGGCAGCGCGAGGAGAGGGTGAGATGAAAGAGAAACGCTACGTCATCATTGGTGCTGGCATGGCTGGCATTCTGGCCGGCATTAAACTGCTGGAACGCGGTGAGAAGAATTTCATCATCCTTGAGAAAACAGGGGCTTTGGGCGGCACTTGGCGTGACAATCGCTATCCCGGGCTCACCTGCGACGTACCGGCGCACGCCTATACTTACAGCTTTGCGCCGAACCCGGACTGGAGCAGCTATTATTGCGGTGGCGCCGAGATCCGCCGCTATTTTGAAAAGGTCGCCGCTGATTTTGGCGTGATGCCCTATATCCGCTTCAACAGCGAAGTGACGAGCAGCGTATTTGACGAGGCAAACGCGACATGGACCGTGAGCGTGGCCGATGGCAGCGTGCATGAGGTGGATATTGTGATTGCCGCCTCTGGCGTGCTCCACCACCCCAAAATACCCAATATTCCGGGGCTGGACAGCTTTAAAGGCCATGCCTTTCACAGCGCCCGCTGGGATGATAGCGCGCCCCTAGACGGCAGCCGCATTGGCATTGTCGGCTGCGGCTCCACCGGCATTCAAATTTTAACCGCGCTTACAGGTCGCGCCAAGCAAATCGTGGCCCTGCAACGATCCCCCCAATGGGTCATGCCCGTCCCGCAATTTGACTATATGGAGGAAGAGCGCGAGGCCTTCCGCCGCGACCCCAAGCTGATTGATGAGATCCGCTATAACAAGGACTATTGGGCGGCCATCATCCGCTTTACCGAAGGCATCACCAATATTGATGGCCCGGAAATGGCCGAGATTGAAGAGTTGTGCCGCCAGCATTTGGAAGACAGCATTAAAGACCCCGTGTTGCGGGAAAAGCTGCGCCCCAATTATCGCGCGGCGTGCAAGCGGCTGATTTATAGCTGGTGCTATTATGATCATGTGCAAAAGCCCAATGTCTATGTTGAAACCGGCAGCATTGATCGGGTTGAGCCAGACGGCGTGCGGATGAAAGATGGCACTTTCCATCCGCTGGATGTGCTGGTGCTGGCCACAGGCTTTCATGCTGATCGCTTCATTCGCCCGGCGTCTGTCATTGGTCGCGGCGGCAAGACATTGGATGAGGCTTGGGCAGTGCGGCCGACCGCTTATTACGCAATGGCGCTGCCCGAATTCCCCAATTTCTTCTTGCTCAACGGTCCCACCGGCCCCGTTGGCAATTTCTCGCTGATTGATATTGCAGAAGCGCAATGGGGATACATCACGCAACTGATTGATCGGCTGAAGGAAGGCAATGCCCGCGCGGTGGAGCCAACCACCGATGCCATGGCCGATTATGAAGAGCGGCGCATTGCGGCCGCCAAAAAGACCATTTTCGGCAGTGGCTGCACCAGCTGGTATCTCGATGACACAGGCGTGCCCGCGAGCTGGCCGTGGAGTTACCAGAATTTCGTGGACTCTATGGCGAAGCCCAATTTTGAGGATTATCGCTTCGCTGCCTGAATGCGATGGCGGGTTGGCTTAGGCCAGCCCGCTGCGCAACAGGTGCACCAGCTGTGATTGGCGGCGCACGCCCGTCTTGGCGAAAATGGCGCGTAAATGCGCACGCGCTGTATTGTGGGCGATGCCCAGCCGGTCTGCGGCTTCCACCAAAGAGCCGCCACTCGCAAGCGCCACGGCAAGATTGGCTTCCATGCGGGTCAGCTGAAACAAATCGCGGATGGCATCTGGGTCTAGCTGGGCGTCCGCGCCAGGCAGGCTGAGGAAGAGCGCGAGGGCCGCGCCGCCGCGCATCATGGCGGGCAGGGTGATGGGCCGGGCGACGACCGCTAAATCCCCGCCACTGGCGCGCGTGATTTTGAACCGGCCAGTCCCGCCCGCCTTGGCAAGCAACGCCGCAATTGTGTCAGCTGGCGTGCCCGCAGGCAGCACGAGCCGCCCCTCACTTTGCGAGACGCCATCCTTAGCGGCGATTAAGCGTTCTGCCACAGCATTGGCCCGGACAATCTGGCCGCGGCCATCCAAAATGATCGTGCCCACGCCCAATTGTTCAACAGCACTGCGATAGACACCATGTTCTGCCCCAGCCAAATGGAGCCGTTCAAACAACGCGCCTGCCGTGCGCAAATGGGGGACAATGGCTTGAAAGCGGGCGCGTTCGGCCGGGCTAAAATCTACGAGAGATTGATCGCGCGTCACCCGGCAGCGGGCCTCAAAACCAGAGGGGAAGCGCAAATCCACGCCCAAGACTTGGTCGCCCCCAATATTGGCCAAAAATCCGCGATAGGCCGCCAGCGCAGGATCTTTGCTGCCTTCCATAAATTCTCGGAAGGAAACAACTTCCCCCTCGGGCAACCCCTGAAACGGGTCCGTTGCGAAAAACTCTGCCAGATAATCTTCATTGGCCTTGGGGTCCGCGCCGGGCGTGCGCATCATATCAGGTGCTGATTGTCCGGGTGCAGTGAGGATTAGCGTGGCATAGCTGGCCCCCAAATAGCCTGACAGCGCATTTAAAAACCCGTCCCACGGCTGATCTTCCAACAAGCCTGCATAGAGCGCGGCTAGCAGGTGTGAGATGTCATCTGGTGCAGGTATCTGGACCAATTGCCTTAGCCCAAATCCAGTCCAAAGACGGCAAAGTCGCACTTATGCCCGCGGTTCAATTTCGTGCGAAGTGCGAGCCGCCACCGTCCGTCTACGCGCCGCCAGCGATCATGATAATCGCCCAATGTCACAAAGCTCAGATCACGCCGCTCGCCCGCGCCCAAGTGCAGATCGCTTACATAAGCGCGGCTTTCAGCCGTGTCGCCCGTCACCTCAATCAGCACATTGCCCAGCAAATGCTGGGTCGGCCCGCAGCCATCAAGATACTGGCGGATCAACGCGATGACCGCCTCTGGTCCTGCAAGTGGCCCGGTGCCCAACTCGCCCGTGGCATCATCGGCAAGGATCGTGCGTGCAGTCTCCCAATCCCGATCATCCATCGCACGGGCAAAGCGGGTGAGGGCGCGGCCAATCTCCCGTTCATCCAGCAATGTCGCCAGATCCAGCGTCATGCCGTAATGGCGGCGCAGGCGTCAAAGGCGCCCCGCATGGCCCCTTCAATATAGCCAATGCCCGTTGCATCACCAATGATCTGCACCTTGTGCCCCGCAGCCTTTAGCGCTTCGCCCAGCCGCATATCACCTTCTGCACCCTTGGCGACAATTACATGGTCTGCCGCGACTTGGTGCGCATTTCCTTGCGCATCTGTGAAGGTCACGGCGTCTGCCGTCACGGCAATGTCGCTGGCCCCCATCTGCATCGCCACGCCATGTTCTTGCAGTTCAGCCAGAATGCGCATCCGGCGCACCAGCGTGAGGCCTTTGCCAAAGCGGGGAGCCTCATCAACAATGGTCACATGGCGGCCACGTTCATGGAGGAATTCGGCCAGCTCAATACCCACCAGCTCGCCACCAATAATCACGATATTTTTGCCCAGCGGCATCCAGGCGTGGGTTGCCTTGCGCACAAGATCAAGATTGGCAGTTGCACCCGTCATGGCGCCCACTTTGGTCGCAAGGCGCGTCATTAGCCCTGTTTTGCGACGCAGATCGTCAGAGCTTTCGCCCAGCATCAGCTTGCGCATATCATCGCCGGAGTAGACGTGCGGCAAATCACTGCCCGGCAGATCAGGTATGCCGCGCACTGCACCAGTCGCCACAATGATGTCATCGGGCTTCAACTCGGCGACCAGCGCCGGCGTTGCCTCAGTATTCAGGCGCACATCAACGCTGCTTTCCTCTATGCCACGCTTCAGCCAGTTGAGCAGGCGTTCATTGGGTTCATAGGCCAAGGCCGCAAAGCGCAGCGTGCCGCCCAGACGATCGCTCTTTTCTAACAAAGTGACTTGATGGCCCAGATCGGCCAGACGCCGAGCTGATTCCATGCCGCCCGGCCCACCGCCAATGACGAGAATGCGCTTCGGTGCCGCTTTCGCGACAGGGCGCTGATATTCGAAAGACAGGTCGGCATTGACGGCGCAACGCGTGTGCGTGCCGCCATAAATTGCGCTGACGCAGGTGTAGCAATAAATACAGGGCCGCACCTCATCTTCCGCGCCACGCAGCAGTTTGTTGGGCAGATGTGGGTCCGCCAGCAGCTTGCGGCCCATTGCAATAAAATCGGCCTCGCCCTTGCCAATTACACGGTCGGCCGTTTCGGCTTCGACGCGGCCAAGCGCGATGACGGGGATGTTGACTTCAGACCGGATTTTGGCAGCTGCAGGCAAATGCGCATTTTCAATATGCGGAATATTTGATTCCGAATGCAGCTTGCCTTGGCCCGTCTCGTGATAGGCCGAGACGGTAATCGCATCGACGCCCTCAGCCTCGACCATCTTCGCAGCCGTGCGGGCATCGTCCAGCGTAATGCCGCCTTTCTTTCCGATTTCCGCGCTATCGAGCTTCACCCAAACTGGAAAGTCTGGTCCAACTGCGTCACGCACAGCTGCAATCACTTCGCGCAGCAGGCGCAGGCGGTTCTCAATGGGTCCACCATACTCATCCGTGCGGCTATTGGTTTTGGGGGAAATGAAGGAAGAGAGCAGATAGCCATGGCCGCCATGGATTTCGATGGCATCAAAGCCCGCCTTTTTGGCACGCGCCGCGCCATCGGCAAATTGACGGACAACAGTTGCGATGTCCTCTTTTTCCAGCACCTTGATGCTGGGCATTGTCATGCCGGAAAAGCCTGCCATTTCTTCGGGCAGAAAATATTCAAAGAAATTGCCATTAGGGGCAGGGGGGATGGCAGGGGCCCAAAGCGGATGGCCATCTCGCGCTGAATAGCCTGCGACAAGCCCGCCATGGTGCAACTGGACCGCAATTTTCGCACCATGCTTGTGCACGCGCGCGCATAATTCTGTGAGGCCCGGCAAAAACTTATCATCGGAAATAGCGGTTTGCTGCCAAGCAACGGCGCCCACAGGCCAAGCAACGCCCGCCACGCCCGAGATAATCAGGCCCGCCCCGCCTTTTGCCTGTTCCTCATGATAGGCAATCAAACGCTCGCCCACATGGCCATTTTCTTCCGACAGGCTGACGCCCATCGCCGTCACCATGATACGGTTCTTCACCTCCATCTTATTGATGCGACCAGGTGAGAGAAGATGTGGGTAAGAATTTGAAATCATGAGAGTAATTCTTCCAAATAATGCGTCTGCGATGCGTGAGACCTGCTGAGTCTCTTCCTCTTGCGTCTGAGTGAACGTAGTGACTATACAAGTTGTATGTCAATCGCGAATCCCAGTCTTCCACTGACGGCAGCTGCCCGGCCAAATCGCGCCAATCCGCGCCAAAAGGCGCAGCGGGCCGAGACGCATGAGCGCCTGATTGAAGGCGCCATCCGTGTTTTTGCGCAGCAAGGCTATGCGCAGGCATCGGTAGAAGATGTGCTGATAGAAGCAGGTGTGAGCCGGGCGTCCTTTTACTCCCATTTTTCGGGCAAGCCCGCCTTGGTAACAGCGATTGCCGATCGCTTGGCGCCATTGTGGCGGCCGCTTTATGCTGAACTGGTGCGCATGACCTCCCCCAGCCTAGAAGAGTTGGAAGATTGGTGTCGGCGCAGCGTAGCTCTGTATCGCGCGCATCAGGATGTCTGCATTATCTTGACCCAAGCCTCAGCCATTGAGCGGGATCTTTATTGGAGGCTCACCGGGCATCGTGAGGATGTGACGTCTGCTTTTGCGGTGCATAATCCGGCGCTGGTGCATTTGCGGGATGACCCGGCTGCCCGCTTGCGGGCGGGCCTGGCGCTGTTGCAGGTGGATCAAGCCTGCTATTATCTTGCCGTGCGCGGCTGGCAGGCTGATGAAGCCGCGGGCATTGAAGCAATGGCCATGCAGCTTCACCATTTCTTGACGACTGAATGTGTGCGGAGCCACCCAAAATGAGCGCCTTTGAAGAGATTACGGTCCTATTATACCGCTACGGGGCCTGTATGGATGCAGCAGATTTTGAAGGGGCCTGCCAGCTTTTTGAAAAGGCGCAGGTGCGCTTGCCCGCGATGCAGGACATGCCCGGCAGCGCCATGCTCGACATTTGGCGCAGCATGATCATCCTTTACCCCTGTGGTACGCCGCGGACCCAGCATATGGTCACCAACCCCATTGTAACAGTTGATGCCGATGGCAAAACGGCCACCTGCCAGTCGCGCTACATGGTGCTGCAGCAAACCGAAGAGGTTCCTCTGCAGATGATTGCAGCGGGCCATTATACAGATCGGTTTGCGCGCGATGCCGAGGGCTGGCACTTCACCTTTCGAGATTATTCCCATCTGAAGCTGCCCGGGGATTTGAGCCGACATTTGCGCACGAACCACGTTTCCGCAGCAAACAGCAATTGAAGAGGAAAAAAGATTGACGTCAACAGATCCGCAAGCGGCCTTGGGCGCGGACTTTCGCACTGCCATGCGCAATATTGCGTCTGCGGTATATCTGGTCACTGCGCGTGGTGCAGAGGGCGATGCCGGGATGACGGCAACGGCGGCGTGCTCGCTTAGCTTTGATCCGCTGTCCGTTTTGGTGTGCGTCAATCGTTCAGCTTCTTTCTTCCAGATATTGGAAGAGACTGGGCAGTTTGTTTTGAATGTGCTGAGCCGTGAGGATGCTGGCATTGCGCAAGCCTTTGGCAGCCCTGCAGGCCGGGCCGAACGCTTTGGCGCCGGCGATTGGTATGATCTGCACGCTATGCCCGCGCTGCGGACCAGCCTGTCTAGCCTTGCCTGTCGGGTGGCCGATGCCAAGGATTTTGGCACCCACCGAATATTCATGGGCGAAGTGATGGATGTTCATAACCGCGACGGGTTGGACGAGCTTCTTTACTGCCAGGGCGCCTTTCGCGCTTTGCACCCTACGCCCGTTCTGTAAGTCATGGCTTGACGCATCTGGGCGCGCCGCGCACGGATAGAATGAATTTGAGAGGCTTAAGAGGCAATATGGATCGCGCAGACATCATCATCGTGGGGGCCGGGCATGGCGGCGCACAAGCGGCAGTCTCGCTTCGGCAATTGGGCTTTGAAGGCTCGATCCTGATGATCGGGCGGGAGCCGGAAATGCCCTATGAGCGCCCCCCGTTGAGCAAAGAATATCTGGCGCGCGATAAGGAATTTGAGCGGCTTTACATTCGTCCAGCGCAATTCTGGGTCGATAAATCAGTCGATTTGCTGCTGAACCGCGAAGTGGTGGCAGTCGATCCGGCCGCCAAATCTGTCACGCTGAGCGATGGCCACCATATTGGCTATGGCGATCTTATTTGGGCAACGGGCGGTGATCCGCGCCAACTGTCTTGCCCGGGCGCTGATTTCGATGGCGTCCATGGCGTGCGGACACGGGCAGATGCCGATGCCATTATGTCAGAAATGCCTGATGTCACGGATGTGGTGGTTATTGGCGGCGGCTATATTGGGCTTGAGGCGGCAGCGGTCCTCACCAAATTTGGCAAAAACGTTACGTTGCTTGAGGCACTGGACCGGGTGTTGGCGCGTGTTGCTGGGCCGGATTTGTCAGCCTTTTACGAGGCGGAACATCGCGCCCATGGCGTTGATTTGCGCACGCAGGTGCAAGTCGGAGAGCTGGTGGGGGCTGGCAATAAAGTCACAGGCGTTAAGTTGGCCGATGGCCAAGTGCTGCCCGCGCAAATGCTAATTGTTGGCATTGGCATTATTCCCGCTGTCGCGCCGCTGATTGCGGCCGGGGCCGAGGGCGGCAATGGGGTGGCCGTTAATGCCCAGTGCCAGACCAGCCTGCCGCATATTTATGCCATTGGCGATTGTGCGGCGCACAGCAATGGCTTTGCCGATGGCGCGGTGATCCGCCTGGAATCGGTGCAGAACGCCAATGATCAAGCCAAGGTGGCGGCCCAAGCCATTCTTGGGACACCGCAGCCTTATGGCGCGACGCCCTGGTTCTGGTCGAACCAATATGATCTGAAGCTGCAAACTGTTGGGCTTTCAACAGGCCATGATGCCAGTGTGACGCGCGGCAATCCTGCTGATCGCAGCTTTTCTGTCCTTTATCTTAAGGATGGCGCGGTCATTGCGATTGATTGCGTCAACGCCGTGAAGGATTATGCGCAAGGCCGCAAATTGGTTGAGCAGCGCGCAAAGATTGCGCCGGAAACACTAGCGGATGTGACCATTCCCCTAAAAGATATGATTGCCTCCTGACGCAGCCGAGGCTCTGCGCTATGGAGCGCGGCGAACAGCTGGGGGGATCTATGCGTTTCGGACTGGTTTTCAGTGTTTTGGCGATTGCAGTTGCGGTCCGCGCCGACGCGCAGCAACCGAGCACGCCCACGCATTTATGCGCTCCAACAGAAGTCGCGCTGTTCAACAGCCGCATGGGCATGTCGACTTGGAATGATATGCGCACTCGCAAAAAGCTGAAAGGCGATAAGATTTTGTCGCTCTGCGTCGACCGGCTGGCGGGTGCGAAAAAGCTGGCAGTTCGTTTTGGCAAGCCAAATGCCGTGCCAGATGTGGATGTGGTCAGCCCCAACACGCGCTTTCGCCTGACCACCCAAGATGTGGGCGGCGGCGAAACATGGACGGCGCTGCGCTTTACGTTGAAGGATTTAGACTGGGCCGTTGTTCAACCCGAAGGTGGGGATGCACGGGATTTGTTTTTGCTTGTCAGCCGCGCTGGCCAGCCGCTCGCGCGCACTGAGGCAATTGATGAGGGGGAGCATTGGGCATTCATCAAAAAACGCTTTGGAAAGAAGAAGTTTCGGGACGTTCCTGCCAATCTATCTGATCTACCTTCCCTTCTGGCAGCGCGTGGGCCGGGCGACTTAAACCCGGATAAGATCAGTGCGGCACGCTATGTTGCCAATCTCTCTTTGCCAAAATAGGTGCGCGGCATCTTAGTGGCGCGAGGCGACCAAAAATGCGTCTGCGACAAGGCGTAAAGGCTCAACATCCATATCGCTCCGCCGGGTGGCGATAAGGTCTGCAAAGCGGGCATAGAGCCGGGGATAGGCCCCCATGTCCTCCAGTTTGCGCACGCGGCCATCCACCCGCAGACTGCGCCCGCCTTGGGCCAACCAGATTTGCGTTCCGCTCTGGGTCATGAGGCGCAGGTCCCAGCGTTCTTTGGTCGTTGGGCGCCAATCAAATTCCGCAACCATTGAGCCTGTAACGCCAGCCGCTTGCAAATCCAGTGTCGCGGCCACTGGCTGTTGGCCATGCGGCTCCATGGTGAGTGCGGCACCCCGCACAAGCAAGGGCGTGCCAACCAAGTGAGACGCAATCGACAAGGCATTGATGCCCGCATCAAACACGCCAAAGCCGCCGGGCTGCCAAATCCAATCTTGACCCGGGTGCCATTTTTCCCAGTTTTCGTGCCAGTTGATGGCCATTGAGGCGAGCCCTTCTTTCTGCACTCTGCGCACTGCGTGTTCGACAGCGATGTGTTCGCGTGCGTGCCATGTGGCAAAGGCCGTCCGGTCAACCGCATGGCTGCGTACAGCAATATCAGTGGCTTCACCCAAGGTGCTGGCCGTTGGCTTTTCGAGCAAAATGTGCAGGCCAGCCTCTAGACAAGATAGGGCAATGCTGTGCCGTACGGCAGGTGGGGTGCAGATGGCGGCAGCATCTAACCCAAGGCTGGGCGTGGCAAGCAGTTGTGCAATATCGGAAAATACAGGAATGCTGAGGCCATGGTCTTGCGCCAATGTCACAGCGGCGACAAGATCAAAATGGGGGCTAGCAGCAATGTTCGGTGCGTGTTGCGTCCGTGCAATTTGCCCATAGCCAATGAGGGCAATTCGGTGCTTAGCCACGCTGCCACGCCTCAACAAATTGGCGCGCCCGCTCATAGACATTTTGGGCTTGATCGCCGGGGCGATAGAGTTGCGCGCCAATCCCAAATCCTGCGGCGCCCGCCGCGCGCCAAGGGGCAATCGTGTCCGGGGTTATGCCGCCGACCACAAAGATGGGCAGATCTGGCGGGAGAACAGCCTTGTGCGCCTTTAGAACTGCGGCCCCGGCGCCCTCTGCGGGAAAGAGCTTAAGCCCATGTGCCCCCGCCTGCGCTGCCTGAAAGGCGTCGGTAGGGGTGAAATAGCCAGGCAGAGAAACAAGCCCAGCCGCCGCAGTTGCGCTAATGATATCCGCATCGACATGCGGCGACACAATCAGCGCCCCGCCAATATTGGCAATCAGCGGTACATGTTTGGCCTCAAGCACAGTTCCAGCGCCAATAAGGGCCCGGTTGGCAAAGGCGTGGGCAAGCCGTTTAATGCTTTCCAGCGGTTCAGGGGAATTGAGAGGCACTTCCATGATGGAAATGCCGGCGTCAAACAGCGCCTCGCCAATGCTGACGGCATCTTGCGCTGTTATGCCACGCAAAATCGCCATGATGGGGCAGCGCACAGTTTCAGCGCGAAAGCGGCTTAGGCTGGACATGGCAGCCTCTGGGCCAAGGCAAGACTGCCAGCAATAAAGGCGGTGGCACCATCCAGCTCAAAACAGTCTCGGCCTGCAGCCTTTAAGCCAGCGGCATAAAGGGCTGTTAATTGCGGATCACCAATCAGGGCAACAGGGGGCTTTGATGGGATATGGGCCAGTCCAAAGCTAATATCCGCGCCAATTAAAAGGCCACTTGCCCAAGAGGCCGCGTCTTCCAGCGGCAAATGCCCCAAGAGGCTCTTGGCGCGGATGGAAAACAAATCGGCCCCTAGCGTGCGAGAGGAAAGGCCTGCCGCCAGCCCTGCCTGAAAGCTGGTGCCCAGCTGAACAGGACCAGCCAGCGCAGGCGCCAATATGGAATGTGCTTTCAGCAGAGCAAAAAGCTCGCCCGTCATGACAGTGCGAAAAGACTGGATGGCATAGCCTCGCAGATCAACCCATTTGGCGTGCGTGCCGGGGTGGCAAATAGGACAATCTGCGGGGATAAGCCCAGCTTCTGCTGCCCCAATCAGCTGCACTTCCTCGCCACGCATCACATCATCTGGCGTGCCAGGTGCCGACCGGACACCGGGGATGAGAATGATCTGCCCAGTTTCGTCTCGGATGGCGCCGTCAATCAGGCTTCCAAGGCCAGCAGGGCAGGCAACATAGGGCACTTCGCGCCAGCCCAGGGCAGAGCCGACCATACCAGCGAGAATAATCAACTGCTGTGGAAAGCGGGCACGAAGCAGAGCAACGGCATCATACACGCCCTTTCGGCCCAGCGCCGCAACGCCGGCGTCATCCTGCTCTTCGCGCACGAGGCGGCCAGCGCTGTCCAGCAAGAAAACTCGCCGATTGGTTGTTCCCCAATCAACAGCAACCAAAGAGGGAATTATGTCCATTTCGTCTCCCAATCTGCGGGAGGAAAACGCGGGCCAGCCCTTATTGGTCCCATTGCTTGGAGCAAAGCCGCGAATTGCGCGTTGAGTGCACGATGCCTGACCACCAACTTGCAAGCGGCGATGTGAGACTGGCGCTTGACTGCGCTAATCTGCTTGGCGAAGGCCCTGTCTGGGTTGCCCCAGAACAGGCGCTCTATTGGGTTGATATTCTCGCCCCTGGAATTTGGCGGATGGATGTTGGGCCGGGCACAGTGGACCATTGGGTGCCGCCGTGTCGCATCTCGGCACTGGCCCCGCGTCAGCGCGGCGGTTTTGTGGCAGCTGGTGAGGCTGGTTTGGTGCTGCTGACCCCGTCAGGCCATCAATATGACGTGGCAGCACATCCCGAGCAGGGCATTGCGGGCAATCGCTTTAATGATGGCGGAGTAGACTTGCATGGCCAATTTTGGGTGGGGTCAATGGATGCGGCAGAACGCCAGCCCTCGGGCCATATTTATCGTTTGGCTGGCGACCATAGCTGGCAGATGCTCGACAGCAATTACCGCGTGCCCAATGGCCCGGCTTTCAGCCCAGATGGGCAGGCTGCCTATTTGGCGGACTCCGCTCGGGGGCTGGTATATCGCTATGCGCTAGAGCCAGATGGAGCGATTATCGCCCGAAGGTTATTTTTACAGATCCCAGCCGATCAAGGCGTGCCTGATGGCATGGCAACGGACGCCAATGGGTGTGTGTGGATTGCCTTTTGGGATGGCGGCTGTGTGCGCTGCTACAACCCAGATGGCAAAGTTTTGCGCCAGATAGACTTACCCGTTCCGCGGCCCACCAGCTGCGCCTTTGGCGGCGCGGATTTGGACCAGCTGTTCATTACATCGGCCCGAACAGGCTTAAGCGCGGCCCAATTGGCAGCCGCGCCAATGGCAGGGGCGCTCTTTGTTGTGACGCCCGGCGTTCATGGCTGGGCTTTGCCAGAATTTAGCGGCTGAAGAGTATCCGTCGCCGGTCGGAAGAAAGGGCGTCATGGCCAATTTCATGTTTGCCACGGGAATTGAGAACAGCATCCCGACAATCAACAATGGTCGCACCCGCGTCGATCAGATGGAGGCCTGTGGCCATTATAGGCATTGGAAAACGGATTTTGATCTCGTGGAAGATATGGGCATCCGCTATCTGCGGTTTGGCCCGCCGCTGCATAAAAGCTTTCTGGGGCCGGGCCGGTATGATTGGGAGTTTGCAGACCTAAGTCTCAAAGACCTTAAGGCGCGCGACATCACCCCAATTGTTGATCTCTGCCATTTTGGGGTGCCAGACTGGATTGGCAATTTTCAGAACCCTGATTTTCCTCTGCTTTTTGCGCGGTATGCGGCAGACTTTGCAGAGCGCTATCATTGGGTTCAGCTCTATACGCCCGTCAATGAGATGTTCATTTGCGCTGTCTTCTCCGCCCAATATGGCTGGTGGAATGAGCAGATGACAACGGATCAGAGCTTTGTCACCGCGCTGAAGTACATCGTAAAGGCCAATGTGTTGGCCATGCAGGAAATTCTGAAGCGCAGGCCGGACGCGATTTTTATTCAAAGCGAGTCTTCAGAGTATTTTCATGCCGATAGCCCGGCCGCCATTGGCCCTGCAGAAATCATGAATGCCAAACGTTTCCTCTCGCTCGATCTCAACTACGGGCGGCGAGTGAACAGCGAAATGTACGAATATCTGATGGATAACGGCATGACGCGCGAGGAATATCACTTCTTCCTTGGCAACCGGATCAAGCAGCACTGCATATTGGGCAATGATTATTATTGGACCAATGAGCATCGTGTTCATGCCGATGGGCTGACCTGCTCTGCCGGCGAAGTCTTTGGCTATAGTGAGATCACGCGCCAATATTATGACCGCTACGGCCTGCCCGTTATGCACACGGAAACCAATTATTGTGAGGGGCCACAGGGGGACGAGGCCGTAAATTGGCTGTGGAAGGAATGGGCCAATGTTTTGCGCCTGCGCAATGTGGGCATCCCGACGGTGGGTTTCACATGGTATTCGCTGACGGATCAAGTTGATTGGGATACTGCGCTGCGCGAGCAAAATGGCACAGTCAATCCGCTGGGGCTCTATGATCTTGATCGTAATATCCGCAATGTTGGCAAGGCCTATAGACAGCTGATCCGGGATTGGCGGGATGTGCTGCCGGCACAAAGCGTGTGCTTGGTGGTGCCCATTGTGACGCCGCAGCACGCGCATTTGGCTGAAGCGGCAGAGCAAGAGCGCGCTGCGCGCCGCCGGGCAGCACGCCAAGCTGCTGACTCTCACGCAAGTGAGGATAGCCGGCCATGAGCATTTCGCGGATCGAAACCTTCTACGTGCCACCGCGCTGGCTGTTTGTGCGGGTGGAAACCAATGATGGCCATGTCGGCTGGGGCGAAGCCAGCCTAGAAGGTTATGCCGAAGCTGTTGATGGCGCCTTTGAGGCCCTGCGCGACCGATTCATTGGCCATGATGCAGAGGCGATCGAAGACATTTGGCAGATTGCTTATCGCGGTGGCTTTTACCGCGGCGGACCCGTGTTGATGAGTGCGCTTTCGGGCCTGGATCAGGCCTTATGGGATTTAAAGGGGCACCGCCACCATATGCCTGTGTGGCAAATGCTCGGCGGGCGCGTGCGTGATCACGTGCGCGCTTATGCTTGGATTGGCGGGGATCGGCCCGACGATGTGGCAGACGCCGCTGCCGCACGCCGTGCCCAAGGCTTTTCCGCGGTTAAAATGAACGCAACGGCGGAATTGGAGATGATTGGCACGCCAAAGGCGCTAACGGGTGTTGTTGAGCGTGTTTTGGCAGCTCAAGCAGCGGGCGTGGATGTTGGCTTGGATTTTCATGGCCGTGTGCACCGGGCCATGGCCAAGCAATTGGCGCGGCAAGTTGCGCCATTGGGCTTATTGTTCATCGAAGAGCCCGTTCTTTCTGAAAATGCGGCTGCGCTGGCGCTGATTGCCCAGCAAGGTGCAACGCCAATTGCGCTGGGCGAGCGGCTTTATTCGCGCTGGGATGTGCGTCCCTTTCTAGAGCAAGGGGTGGTGGACATTCTTCAGCCAGATTTAAGCCATGCCGGGGGCATTAGTGAATGTCGGCGCATTGCTGCCTTGGCAGAGACTTATGATGTTGTTCTGGCACCGCATTGCCCCTTGGGGCCCTTGGCGCTCGCGGCGTGCTTGCAGCTGGCTGGCACAACCCGCAACATTGTGCTGCAGGAAATGTCACTCGGCATCCATTATAATGTTGACTATGATCTGCTGAGTTTTGTTCTCAACCCAGAAGTCTTAACGCCAACCAATGGCTATCTGCCGATACCCCAAGGCAAGGGGTTGGGCGTGCTGATTGATGAAGCAGCAGTGCGGGAAGCGCATGACCATCGGCACCGCTGGCGCAACCCCGTCTGGCGGACGGCGGATGGGGCCTTTGCTGAATGGTAAGGCTTAAGCTGCAAGATCTGCTTGATCAGACGGGCGATAAGACAGCTCTGTTTGTACCTCTTCCGCCGATTTTGGTCGCAGATAACAGACTGCCATATGCCGCCCAAAAACATCATCGCCGCGCATTCGCAATTCTGCTTCAGCGCCATCAGGCACTGCCTGGCGAATGGCCGTTAGCGTATCAATAAGCTCGTCCAGCCCAATATGGTCCTCAATCTGAACATATTCCCGAACAAAGTTGCTCACAGTCTGCGCTCCCCACCTCTGGTCGCGCCCACCTAGCGACCGTGGCGTTATTGGCTCAATGCCGTAATTTCACGGTTTGTCCCGATTTTCATACGTCTATCGCGTTGAAATGAGGGAAGATGGAACAAATCCATATCGGCATGAGGCGCAATTGCGTTCAGCGCCGTTGCGGCGGCCCCAACTTTGCGGCAAAAGCAACTTAGCGCGAACAGCATAAGGCCTGTTACATGAATTTGGTGATCGATATTCTGCGTATCCTGCTCGACATTGTCTGGTGGATTATCATTGTTCAGGCTGTCCTTTCTTGGCTCATCGCGTTCAACGTCATCAACACCCATAATGATTTTGTGCGTCAGATTTGGGTAGCGCTGGACCGTATGACAACGCCTATCTATCGGCCTATTCGGCGCATCCTGCCTGATTTTGGCGGCTTGGATTTGTCGCCTTTGGTCGTGCTGGTTGGCTTGGCAATCTTCAACCGCGTCCTGACTGAAATTCAGTTTTCCTATTACGTCATGTGACTCAGTTTTGGCGGCCCCTTGCTGATGGGATTGAAGTGGCCGTCCGCGCTACGCCGCGCGGTGGCCGTGATGCCATACATGGGGTTGTGCGTGATGCGGCAAATGCCTGTTGGCTTGCCGTGCGTGTCTCGGCGCCACCCGATGAGGGGAAAGCCAATATGGCAGTCGCAAAATTGCTCGCCCAGATATTTGAGGTGCGGCCCCGTGATGTTGTTCTGGCCAGTGGGGCCAGTGCTCGTCTAAAGCGCCTCAAAATATCCGGTGATTCTGCCAAACTTGGTCAGGTTGCCACTGGCTTAGGGGAATAGGACACATGGCAGCAGCAGTGATTGACGGAAAAGCATTTGCGCAAGGGCTGCGGGGCCGCGTGGCTGATGCAGCTGCGCGCTTTCAAGCAGAGACGGGCCGGGCGCCGGGGCTGGCTGTTGTGTTGGTGGGGGAAGATCCTGCCTCGTCGGTCTATGTCCGCTCTAAAGGCAAGGCCTGCCAAGAAGCGGGCATGAAAAGCATTGAGCACCGCCTTGCGGAAACAACAACGCAAGCAGACTTAATCGCGCTGGTCGAGGCTTTGAATGCCGATCCCAATGTCGATGGCATTTTGGTGCAGTTGCCGCTGCCCAAGCAAATTGATGACAAGGCAGTTATCGCCGCGATTGACCCGGCCAAGGATGTGGATGGCTTTCATGTCGTTAATGCAGGGCGCCTCGCCGTGGGGGAAGATGCCCTGGTGCCGTGCACGCCCTTGGGCTGTCTGATGCTGCTGAAAGACCAGATGGGGGATTTGTCAGGCAAGGATGCGGTGGTCATTGGCCGATCCAACATTGTCGGCAAGCCGATGGCGCAATTGCTGCTGGGCGAAAGCTGCACGGTCACGATTGCGCATAGCCGCACCAAAGATTTGCCTGCTGTCGTGCGCCGCGCCGATATTGTGGTGGCAGCAGTTGGCCGGCCAGAAATGGTGAAGGCGGATTGGATTAAGCCAGGCGCAGTGGTGATTGATGTCGGCATTAACCGCATTGATGCGGCCGAAGGCAAAACCCGGCTTGTGGGGGATGTCGCCTATGAGGAAGCGGCTGATATTGCCTCGGCAATTACGCCAGTGCCAGGCGGGGTTGGGCCAATGACTATTGCCGTTTTGCTGCGCAACACTGTTGTCGCGGCGCGTGCGCGCCTGGGCCTTGGAGCTGAGGCAGGGCTATAAGCCATGGACGCTCAGATGACGGCGCTGTTCATTTCGGCCTTTGTGACCTTTTTTGTCGTCATTGATCCACCGGGCTGTGCCCCTATTTTTGCAAGCCTAACAGGCGGCAGCCCCGTCAGCCATCGCCGCTCTATGGCGTTGCGATCAACTTTTGTTGCCTCTGTCATTCTGTTTTCCTTCGCTATTTTTGGCGAGGCCTTTTTGGGTGCGCTGGGCATTAGTCTGGATGCATTTCGCGTGGCGGGTGGCATCATGCTGTTTCTCATCGCGTTGGAAATGGTGTTTGAAAAGCGCACCGAGCGTCGCGAACATCGCGCAGAAGACGTCAAATCGCATCCCGAACATGAAGATATTTCTGTCTTCCCCATGGCTATTCCCATGATTGCCGGGCCGGGGTCTATTGCCTCGGTCATGCTGCTGACATCCAAGTCACAAGGCTTGACTGAAAGCCTTGTGGTCCTTGGCGCACTGGCCACAGTTCTGCTGGTTAATTTGGGTGCCTTGCTGGCTGCCGGGCCGCTCATGCGCGTGCTGGGGTATCGCGTTGAAGCGATGATCACGCGGATTTTGGGCGTGGTTCTGGCCGCCCTTGCGGCGCAATTTGTGATTGATGGGTTGAAGGCAAGCCTGCTTTAACACTCAGGCATAGGCTTCGCCCATCAAACCACGCATTTTTGCCAAGGGCTGACCTTTTGATTTGGCAGACGCGCGCAGCACTGACGCCCAAGATGAGCCCAATTTCATCCAAGTTCAGCTCTTCTACGAAATAGAGCTGCAATATCGTTTGCTCCCGCTCGTTCAGCTGATCAATAGCGCCCTTTAGTGCCTCTGCCAGCCGTGTCCGCGCCAGCGCAGCATCAGGTTGATCTGCGGGATCCGCAAAGACCATCAAATGGTCAGAATAGGCGTCATCAATGGGTTCATTGCGCAGAGGCTGAATGGCAATCAGCATTTCGCGATAGGCTGCTGGTGTCAGGCCCAGCGCATCTGCCATTTCAACGTCAGTCGGCGTGCGATGCAGCTTTTGTTCCAATGCTCGTTGCATGGCACCCACAGTTCGCTGGCGTTGCATGGCCGACCGCGCCATCCGCGCCTCGCGCCGCAGATGATCGATCATCGCACCACGAATGCGCATCGAGGCATAGGTTGAAAAGGCGTGGCCCCGATCTTCATAGCACTGGGCGGCTTCGACCAAGGCAATCATCCCAATTTGGATGAGCTCTTCCAGGTCAATGCTAGCGGCCACTCGGGCGTGAACATGCCACGCAATGCGCCGGACAAGGGGGAGGTTCTGCTTTGCCAAATCGTCGCTGGGGCGCGTGGCCACAGGCCGTGGGGCACATAGGCTGTCTTGCGGCATCAGGCTTGCGCCTTTTTCGGAGTGTCAGATTGCACCATTGTGGCCTCCTTTTGAAACGTGTCGGAGGCGATCAGCAAAGGCCGTGCCAAAATTTGGGAGCAGCCTTTGCTGAGTTAGGCAGAGCTTAGTTTTCCGCCATTTGTGTAAATTTCTAGAACGCGCGCACCGCGTCGCTGCGCCGCTCTATGCAGGCGCTGGGCCATCCTATCTGTCAGAGAATTGACCCGGCCACGTGCCAACTCCGCTTGGCGAAGGGCATAATCAAAGCGGCTCTTGTCCTCATGGTCAGCAATATGTTCGTGCCGAACCAGATCAAGCACTTGTGCCACTTGGGCTGTTGCATGTTCAACAGCGCTCACATCGCCTAAATCGAGCGCATGGATCAGCGCGCCTTGGCAGTCGATCAGCTGGTCCAAGGCATTTGCTGGCGTCATAGATGGGCCTGTCGGGCAATAGCATCAGCGATTGCCCGGCTGTTAATTGCATAGTCGCCCCGAAAGAGAGCGATGCGGATGTTTGCAATTTTCTCAAGATCAATGGGTGGACCGAGATTAGCCCAAGGCGTCTGATGGCAGGGAGACGGCACTTTTCCCATTGTGCGACGGGTAAGGCCCAGCTCTACCCCGGCGCCAGCGAAGTTCACATCGTCAAGCACATCCCAATCTCTCATTGGCCCGTCATCAATCTGACAGGCTTCTGAGAGGGGATAACGGCAATTTGACATAGGGATTTAGGGGGGCTTTAGGCCGAGCTTAGCCTTGGCCTCAGCGCGCAAGCGCCAGTTTAGATGTGGGAAAGAGGAAGGGGCAGCGCCCCTCCCAATCAGCCCATTAGCGCGTTGGCAGCGCTTAGCACCGCACGGACGCTGGCCGTTGCGACATCTTCATCAATGCCCACGCCCCAGACAGTCTTGCCCTTGTCCGTTGTGCATTCGACATAGGCCGCCGCGGCCACGCCACTGCCTTGGCCCATGGCGTGCTCGCTATAATCTGCAATGTCGAGCGTGAGGCCAAAGCTGTCGCGCAGGGTGGACACAACTGACGAAATCAGGCCATTGCCGCGCCCGCTGACGCTCTTTTCCTGACCATCAACGGCAATTTTGCCGGCAAAGATACGCTCACCATTGGCTGCGCGCGTTTCTTCATAATCGAGCAGTTGAAAATGCTGCGGTGTGTTGAGGCAGTAAACGCGCTGGAAGACTGACCAAATATCGCCCGCGTGCAGCTCACGCCCGGTTTCGTCGGCCAGCTGCTGGACATGGCGGCTGAAATGCGCCTGCATTTTCTTGGGCAGTTTCAGGCCCTGATCTTGCTCCAGCACCCAAGCAAAGCCGCCTTTGCCGGATTGCGAATTGACGCGGATGACAGCTTCATAACTGCGACCCAAATCGGCCGGATCAATGGGCAGATAGGGGACTTCCCACAGATCATCATTGCGCGCTTCTTGGGCGGCAAAGCCTTTCTTGATCGCGTCCTGATGGCTGCCCGAAAAGGCCGTGAACACCAATTCCCCGGCATAAGGATGGCGCGGGTGGACGGGCAATTGGTTGCAATATTCAACCGTCTTGATGACTTCATCAATGTCAGAAAAATCAAGGCCCGGGTCCACGCCTTGCGTGTACATATTGAGCGCAACAGTCACGAGGTCACAATTGCCCGTGCGTTCGCCATTGCCGAAGAGGCAGCCTTCGACACGGTCGGCCCCTGCCATCAGGCCCAGTTCAGTCGCGGCCACGCCTGTACCCCGATCATTATGCGCGTGGAGGCTGACAATCACAGCGTCGCGATTGGGGACATTGCGGCAGAAATATTCAATCTGGTCCGCATAGATATTGGGCGTTGCGGCCTCAACTGTTGCGGGCAAGTTGAAGATGATGGGCTTTTCAGGCGTCGGTTGCAGCACGTCCATGACGGCTGCACAGCATTCCAAGCTGAAATCCAGTTCCGCCGTGGAGAAAGTTTCCGGCGAATATTCAAAGCGCCAATCGGTATTGGGCTGTTTGGCGGCCTCATCACGCATGATTTTGGCACCTGCGATGGCAATTTGCTTCACATCGGCCTGTTCCATCTGGAACACAATTTTGCGCCAAGCGGGTGAGACAGCGTTGTAGAGGTGGACAATCGCGGTCTTTGCGCCACGCAGACTGTCAAAGCTGGTGCGGATCAGGTCTTCGCGGGATTGAGTGAGGACTTGGATGGTTACATCGTCCGGGATGCGGCCTGAGGTGACGAGGCCCGAGATGAAATCAAATTCCGTCGCCCCGGCGCTGGGGAAGCCAACTTCAATTTCCTTGATACCCACTTTCAACAGCAGATCGAAGAAGCGGGTCTTCTTCTCGGCATCCATCGGATCGATCAGCGCCTGATTGCCATCGCGCATATCGGTGGACAGCCAGCGCGGTGCTTGGGTGATCGTGCGGCTGGGCCATTGCCGATCGGGCAAATTGACCTGCGGAAAAGGGCGGTATTTGGTTGAGGGATTGCGCAACATAAGTCTTCTCTTCGAAAAATACGGGTGTCCGGGCCAGTTGGCGTGCTGTGATGTCCCTTAGGTCGCGGTGCGTGCATTGAGCACGCAAGAGCGTAACGCGCCTAAGGGCGCGTAAGTCGAAGAAGAAGGGCCAGCGGCGTAATCATGTTGATCTACCTATGCGGCCTTGGGGCGCGATTGTCCAGAGGGCGGCGGGACATTCATTGCGCTTGTCTGGCATTTCATGTCAGATGATTTCAAGAATAGCTGGAGAGACGCGATGTCAGAGACAATCCACCCCTTTACCCTCAACATTCCCGAGGCGGAGTTGGAGGATCTGCGCCAGCGGATTGATCGCGCGCGCTGGCCCGAAGCGGAGTTGGTTGACGATTGGAGCCAAGGCGCAAAGCGCGATAAGGTCAAAGCGCTCGTCCATCATTGGCGGCACCATTATGATTGGCGAGCCTGCGAGGCGCGGCTCAATGGCCTTGGCCAGTTTAAGACCGAAATTGATGGGCTGGGCATTCACTTTCTCCATATCCGGTCCAAAGAGGCCAATGCCCTGCCGCTCATCATCACCCATGGCTGGCCGGGTTCGGTGCTAGAGTTCATGAAAATCATTGGCCCGCTAACGGATCCCGTCGCGCATGGCGGCAGGGCGGAAGATGCCTTCCACCTTGTCCTTCCCTCGCTTCCCGGTTTTGGCTTTTCGGATAAGCCCAAGGCGACGGGCTGGGGTGTAGAGCGCATTGCGCAGGCATGGGCCACGCTGATGGCGCGGCTGGGCTATGATCACTGGGTGGCGCAAGGGGGGGATTGGGGCTCTGCCGTCACCAGCGCAATTGGCGGGCAGGCGCCCAAGGGCTGCTTGGGCATTCATGTAAATATGCCCATGGCCCGGCCCACGGCAGAAGACATGGCGAACCCGGATCCGCGCGCCCAAGCAGCACTTGCCGCGCTCCATCATTATCAAAATTGGGATTCTGGTTATTCCAAGCAGCAAAGCACAAGGCCCCAGACGCTTGGCTATGCACTAGCCGATTCCGCCGTGGGGCAGGCCGCGTGGGTTTATGAAAAAATGTGGTCGTGGACAGATAATCAGGGTGCGCCCGAAGATGCGCTGACGCTGGATGAGATGCTGGATAACATCATGCTCTATTGGCTGCCGGGCAATGCCACATCCTCAGCCCGGCTCTATTGGGAAAGCTTTGGCAGCTTTGCTCCGCGCCAAATTGATCTGCCCGTGGGGGTGAGCATCTTCCCGCATGAAATTATGCGCCCGCCCAGGGCATGGGCAGAGCGGACCATGCCCAATATCATCCATTGGAATGAGCTGGACACAGGCGGGCATTTCGCGGCGTGGGAACAGCCGGACCTCTATGTGGAAGAGGTCCGGACCTGTTTCCGCAAATTGCGCTGATTATTCTGCGGCTTCAAGCAATGGAGCCGCAGTGGCGGCCTTGTGCGGCTTTTCAAAGCACATGGCTTCGTCGGTCAGCGGGCCATAGCGCAGGTTTTTAATGTCCTTTGCATAGTCCTGATGCAGCTTCCACGGGGCTTCCTTGGCTTGCTTGGGCAACGCGCCCACCGCGCGCTGGAAATAGCCGGAGGAGAAGTCGACAAACGGCTCCAACTCCACTTGCTTGCCCTTGAGGCGCGGCACGGCAATTTTGGTGCCAGTTGCATCGAGATGGTTGATCAGGCGGCAAGCATATTCGGATGTCAGATCCGCCTTCAGCGTCCAGCTGGCATTGGTATAGCCAAACCACATGAGCAGATTGGGCACATCATTGAACATCGCGCCCTTATAGAGGATGCGATCTGCCACGTTGAACCGTTCGCCATCAATATAGGCTTCCAGACCCGACAGCATTTGAAGATTGAGGCCCGTGGCCGTCACGATGATGTCGGCTTCCAGTTCCTTGCCTGATTTCAGCAAAATGCCTTTTTCAGTGAACCGCTCAATATGATCCGTCTCAATTGAGGCGCGGCCACTGGACAGCGCTTTGAAGAAATCGCTGTCGGGCACGAGGCACAGCCGTTGATCCCAAGGCTTGTAGGGCGGGGTGAAGTGCTTTTCGACATCAAAGCCTGGCGGCAACAGATCGCGCACCATGCCAATCAACCGCTCGGCAGATTTTTCTGGGCGCTTGCGCACCAGCTTAAACATGAATTGTTGCAGCAACACGTTGCGCCAGCGCGTGACGGCATAAGCCAAGCGGGCGGGGAGGATTTTGCGCAGGCCCAGCGCAAAACTGTCTTCTGCGGGGCGCGAGACCATATAGGTCGGTGTGCGCTGAAGCATTGTCACATGGCCAGCACCCGTATCCGCCATGGCTGGAACAAGCGTAACGGCAGTTGCGCCGCTGCCAATGACAATGACTTTCTTGCCCTGATAATCGAGCTTGTCCGGCCAGTGCTGCGGGTGGACAATCGTGCCCGTGAAGCTGTCTTTGCCCGGAAAATCAGGTGTGTAGCCCTGATCATAATTATAATAGCCCGAACACATGAAGAGCATGGAGCAGGTGATCTTAAACGGCTTGCCCTTTTGCGTGCCTTCCACAGTCCAGAGCGCATCTTCGCTCGACCAATGGGCTTTTTGCACATGGCTGTCATAGCGGAGGTGCCGATCTAACCCAAATTCCGCGATGGTTTCTTTGAGATACCCCATGATCGACGGGGCGTCGGCAATCGCCTTGCGTGCTGTCCACGGCTTAAAGCGGAAGCCGAGCGTATACATATCGGAGTCAGAGCGGATGCCGGGATAGCGGAACAAATCCCATGTCCCGCCAAAGTTGCTGCGCCGTTCCGTGATCGCAAAGCTCTTGCCCGGGCACATTTTCTGCATGTGCACGGCGGCGCCAAGGCCCGAAATTCCAGCGCCCACAATCAACGCATCGACATGTTCAACTGCCATCTGATCCCATCCTATGTCTTGAGCGCCAGATTTTGGCAGGATTCAAAACAGTTGCAAGAGGCAACTTGACGTAAACGTCAGATTACGCGGTAGGTGGGGCTTGGACGGATGCCCACCCCGCTGCGACTAAGCCTGCGGCGGCAGGCCAAATGTTGCCCCCCTCCCGCAGGCGGGAGGGGTTGGGGGTGGGCTAAGCCCTTATTTCTCAAAGGCGATGCTGATGTTGATCTTCACATCATCGCTAATCAGGGGAACATATTTGGTCATGCCCCAATCGCTGCGCTTAAGCGTTGTCGAGGCATGAAAGCCAATGGTTGCCTTGCGCGACATGGGGTTTGTGCCCGCACCGGTGAATTGCGCGTCGAGCACGACAGGCTTGGTCACGCCCAACAGCGTCAAATTGCCAGTGATTTTGGCTTTGGTGCCAGTGGCTTCGACTTTGGTCGATTCAAATGTCGCCGTCGGATATTTGGCGGCATCAAGGAAATCCGCCGTCATCATATGCTTGGTCAGATCGCCGCGGGATGTTGCCAGTTCATTCACTGGAATAGTGATTGAGACTTTGGCGTCATTGGGCTTGGCCGGATCAATGGTCAGTGCGCCCGTGGGCTGGCCGAAAATGCCGAAATAATCGTTGAAGCCGAAATGGCTGACCGTCCACTGAATTTGGGCATGGTGGTTATCAACGGCGTAAGTGCCAGCTGCCACGCGGCTGGGGTCTGCCTGTCCCGGCAATTGCGGGGCGCCGCTTTGTGCGAGAATGGGGGCAGCTGCCAGCAGGGGCAGCGCCAAAAATGCGGCTTTGTTCATCAGCTTCTCCTTGGTCGAAATAGAAAAGGGGCACCTCCAATGTTGGAGGCGCCCCTGTGTTCGTCAACCCAGCCCTTATGGGCAGGATCGTTTTAGCGGATGGAATTAGTTCTTGGCCTTGTCGACCAGCTTGTTCTTCGCAATCCACGGCATCATGGCGCGCAGTTCAGAGCCAACCTTTTCAATTGGGTGGGCCGCTGCGGCCTTGCGGCTGGCTTTCAGCTCCGGCTGACCAGCGCGGTTATCCAACACAAAGTCCTTCACGAAGCGGCCCGACTGAATATCGGCCAGAACGCGCTTCATTTCAGCCTTGGTTTCCGGCGTAATGATGCGCGGACCCGTTTTGATATCGCCATATTCGGCAGTGTTCGAAATCGAATAGCGCATATTGGCAATCCCGCCTTCATAGAGCAGGTCGACAATCAGCTTGGTTTCATGGAGGCACTCAAAATAGGCCATTTCCGGCGCGTAACCGGCTTCCACCAGTGTTTCGAAACCAGCCTGAATGAGGTGGGTGATACCCCCGCACAATACAGCCTGTTCGCCGAAGAGATCCGTTTCGCACTCTTCCTTGAAATTGGTTTCGATAATGCCAGACCGGCCACCGCCAACGCCTGAGGCATAAGCAAGCGCAATGTCATGCGCATTGCCCGAGGCATCCTGATGGATTGCAATCAGGCAGGGAACGCCGCCGCCCTTCACATATTCACCACGCACCGTGTGGCCCGGGCCCTTGGGCGCGATCATGATGACGTCGATATCCGCTGGCGCTTCAATCAGGCCGAAATGAATGTTGAGGCCATGCGCAAAGGCAAGCGCCGAACCCGGCTTCATATTGCCCTTCAGATCATTGTCCCAAATTGCAGCCTGATGCTCATCGGGGGCGAGGATCATGACGATATCGGCCCAAGCAGCGGCTTCTGCGTTTGACAGAACCTTAAAGCCAGCGCCTTCTGCCTTGGCGGCAGTGGCAGAACCCGGGCGGAGCGCAATCGCAACGTCCTTCACGCCTGAATCCCGCAGGTTCTGGGCATGGGCATGGCCCTGGCTGCCATAACCGACAATGGCGATCTTCTTGTTTTCGATCAGCTTCAGATCGGCGTCACGATCATAATAAACGCGCATTTTTTTCTTCCTCATATTGAACGTCATGCTGAACTTGTTTCAGCATCCATGAACACCAATTTTTTAAATGGTTTGATTGGGTGATCATGGACCCTGAACCAAGTTCAGGGTGACGGTTGGATTAGAAATTCAAACAGCCTCTTTCCCACGAGCCATAGCGACGATGCCCGTGCGGGCAACTTCAACAAGGCCAATATCCTGCATCAGCTCAACAAAGCGATCGATCTTGGTCGATGCGCCGGTCACCTCAAAGACAAAGCTGGAAATCGTTGTGTCGACCACATTGGCGCGGAACACTTCAGCCAGCCGCAATGCTTCAATGCGATGATCGCCCGTGCCAGCCACTTTCACCAGCGCCAACTCACGCTCAACATGATCGCCCAGCAGCGTCAGATCAGTCACTTTGTGGACCGGAACCATGCGGTCCAACTGCGCCACGACCTGCTCGATAACCGCGGGCGTGCCCGTCGTTACGATGGTGATCCGGCTGATCGAGTCATCCTCGGTAATATCAGCCACTGTGAGGCTTTCGATATTATAGCCGCGTGCCGTGAACATACCGGCAATGCGCGCAAGCACGCCCGGCTCGTTCGACACTGTGACGGACAGCGTATGACGCTCTTTAATGCCTTCTTTAATGTGCATGTTACACCAGCGCCTTTGCTTCATCATCCAGCTCGCCCGACACTTGGTCATCGGCAAGGATCATATCGGTATGGGCCGCACCCGAGGGGATCATCGGGAAGCAATTGGCCAGCTTTGCGACCACGCAATCGACAATCACTGGGCCGTCATGCGCAATCATATCGGCAATGCCCGCGTCCAGCTGATCGGGCGTTTCAATGCGAATGCCTTTCCAGCCATAGGCTTCGCCCAGCTTCACAAAGTCCGGCAGCGCATCCGAATAGCTCTCGGAATAGCGGCTCGAATAGGTCAGTTCCTGCCATTGGCGGACCATGCCCATATATTCATTGTTCAAGATGAAGATTTTAACCGGCAGGCGATATTGGGTCGCGGTTGCCAATTCCTGAATGTTCATCTGGATTGAGGCTTCGCCCGCAATATCAATGACGAGCGCCCCCGGATTGCCAAGTTGCGCGCCAATGGCGGCGGGCAGGCCATAGCCCATGGTGCCCAAGCCACCCGAGGTTAGCCACTTGTTTGGCGCTTCAAAATCAAAATGCTGCGCCGCCCACATTTGGTGCTGGCCAACTTCGGTCGTGATGATCGGGTTTTTCTTATGCGTTGCTTCCCACAAGGCGCGGATAGCAGCCTGCGGCATGATTTCTGTTTTGGATGTGGGGTAGGAGAGCGACTTTTTCGCCCGCCAGCCGTCAATTTGCTTCCACCAACCGGATAGGTCTGGCTTGGTCAATTGGCGGGCTTTCCACACCTTCACCATATCTTCCATGACGCGGCCAACATCGCCCAAAATGCCGAGATCAACTCGGACCGTTTTGTTCATTGAGCTGCGGTCAATATCGACATGGATTTTCTTGGAATTGGGTGAAAACGCATCCAACCGGCCCGTCACGCGATCATCAAAGCGCGCGCCAAGGCAGAGGATCAGATCGGCCTGGTTCATCGCCCAATTGGCTTCATAGGTGCCGTGCATCCCCAACATACCAAGCCATTGGTCAGATGAAGACGGGAAGGCGCCAAGGCCCATCAGCGTAGAGGTGACAGGCGCACCCGTGACGCGCGCCAATTCCCGCAGGATTTGGCTGGCGGCTGGGCCGGAATTGATGATGCCACCCCCAGTATAGAGAATGGGGCGCTTGGCAGCCGCCAACATATCAATTGCTTGCTCAATCTGCTTGATGTCGCCCTTAATTTGCGGGCGATAGCTGGGGTGCTGGATTGTGCCGGGCTTTTTATACGGCGCAGTCGCAACCTGAACATCCTTCGGGATATCGACCACAACGGGGCCGGGGCGACCGGTGGTGGCGATATGAAAGGCTTCATGGATCACATCGCCCAAGCGGTCGGGCGATTTTACCAGATAATTATGCTTGGTGCAGTGGCGCGTGATACCAACTGTATCCGCTTCCTGAAACGCATCAGAGCCAATCAGGTGCGTTGCCACCTGCCCGGTGATGACGACCATGGGGATCGAATCCATCAACGCATCGGTAATGCCCGTGACCGCATTGGTTGCACCCGGGCCGGACGTGACAAGCACAACGCCCGGCTTGCCCGTGGCGCGAGCATAGCCTTCGGCCGCGTGCGTGGCGGCCTGTTCATGGCGCACCAGAATGTGGCGGATGCGCTTTTGCTGGAACAGCCCATCATAAATGGGAAGCACCGCGCCGCCCGGATAGCCGAAAATAACCTCGACACCGAGATCGCTTAGCGCCTCGATGAGGATATCGGCTCCAGACATTTCCTTTGGCATTTCGGCCCTTCCCAATTTGTGCGGCGGCGTGTGTTGCACCGCGGCACATTGAACGCAAGCCGAGCGCCCTAGGGATAACAAACAACTATGTCAACGCTTCATCACGTAATATTATTGCTAATTGATCGATCGTGGCGACATCTAATTCATCCTCGATGCGCCGCCACTCAGGTGGAGGCTGGTTGCGAAACCACGTAAATTGGCGCTTGGCATAGTTGCGCGTGGCCATTTGCGCGGCCGCCAGTGCTGCATCGCGGGAAAGCCGGCCGGCTAAATGGTCCGCTAGCTCGGGCACGCCAATGGCACGCATGACGGGCAAGTCCGGATCCAGCCCGCGCGCCAGCAGTGCGGCCACTTCATCCAATCCTGCGTCCATCATCTGCACGAAACGGGCATCACAGCGCGCGTAAAGCCAATCACGTGGGGGCAAAAGGATCATCGGCATCAGATCAATCTGGTCGCCAATGCCCCCCAGCTTATCTTTCTGCCAATCGGCCAATGGCCGCCCAGTTGAGCGAACCACTTCCATCGCGCGTGCCACCCGCGTGGTATCATTAGGAGAAAGCCGAGCGGCGGCGGCAGGGTCTTCGCGTGATAAAGCCGCATAGGCATCGCGCACGGCAAGTGCACGAATGTCGGCGCGAATTTGCGGATCAATTTCCGGCACTGGGGCAATGCCCTCCAGCAAAGTGCGCAGATACAGACCCGTGCCGCCAACCAAAATAGGCAGCCGCCCAACTGCTGCACTTTCAGCAATCGCCGCTTTGGCATCCGCTGCCCAGCGCGCGGCAGAACAGCTTTCTGTGCCGTCCAAATACCCAAATAGTTGGTGCGGTGCGGCCGCTTCTTCGGCCTCACTTGGCCGGGCAGAAAGCACGCGCAAGTCGCGGTAAACCTGGCTTGCATCCATATTGATCAGCGTGGCGGGCAAAAAGTCCGCCAGCCGCAAGGCCAATGCAGACTTGCCGCTGGCCGTTGGCCCTGCGATGAGCGCGACCTTTAGAGGTGTATCGGACGATTCCATGTTCACAGCGACGCTCATAGCAGCCCAGAATTTTGATGCAGGAGATATTTCCACTGCGGCAGACGTGGTGACGCAGGCTGGCGCGCAGGTGCTGGCGACCCGCTGGATCGAGACGACGAAGGCACTGGATGTTGATTTCACTGGCAACCCTGTGGATGTGCGCGCGGCAGTGGAAGGCGTTTTTGCGCAGACTGATGCCATTGTGCAGCAAACGGCACATCGGGCACGCACGCTGATTGTGGCGGATATGGATTCCACCATGATCACCATTGAATGCATTGATGAGCTGGCCGATTATGCAGGCATTAAACCCCAAATTGCCGAAGTGACCGAACGAGCCATGCGCGGCGAACTGGATTTTGAGTCTGCTCTGCGCAGTCGTGTTGCGCTGTTGGAAGGGCTGCCTGAAGCCGTGATCGCGCAATGTTTGGCGGAACGCGTGGTGATTATGCCGGGCGCGAAAGAATTGGTCCGCACCATTCGGGCCCATGGCGGCCATGCCGTTCTGGTCTCAGGCGGGTTCACCCGCTTTGCAGACCCCGTGGCCAAAGAGATTGGCTTTGATCGTGCGATTGCGAATGTGCTGGGTATTAAAGACGGCATGCTGACGGGCGCAGTTGAGGGCGAAATTGTGGGCGCGGCCACCAAGAAACACGTGCTCGAACAGGCTCGCGTCGCCAAAGGCTTGGCCTTGGAAGACAGCCTTGCCGTTGGCGATGGGGCCAATGACATTCCGATGATTGAGGCAGCTGGCTTGGGTGTGGCCTATCACGCCAAGCCCAAAACAGCGGCTGCCGCCCCTGCGCGGATCGACCATGGCGACCTGACGGCCATTCTTTATGCCATGGGCTATCCGCGTGCTGCTTGGGCGACTGTGGATTGATGAGAGTGCCTGCTTAGGCCCTTACAACGATACAGGCCTGTTTTGCCGACCGCAGTTTTGCACAAAGCCGTGCCGCCTCTTCACGGCTGTTGATGGGGCCAGCGCGTACAGCTGTTAAATCCCCATGTGATTGGGGCCGCACCGTGTATTTGGCTAAGTTTGGCAGCCGTGTTTTGGCATATGCGATCATACTACGCGCTGATGCGCTTGACCGAAAAGCGCCAAGCTGAACCTGCCAGCGCCCGCGCTCAGCCTGGGGCTTAGGTGATGCTGGGCGAGCCACCTTGGCCTCAGCTGGATTGTCCATGGTCATCGCGACGAGTGCGGGCGCAGCAGGCTGGGGCGGCACAGGCGCATCAGTGGCGAGGCCATTGCCGGCAGGCTCCATATTTTGCTGCTGTCTGCATCTCTACCGGCGGTGATGGGAGTGGCGGCAACAGATCAGGTCCGCGCGGCGCAGGTGGCGTTGCAGGCGGCATTGCTGGCGCGTGTGCCACTTCGCCTGTCAGATGCGTTGTTGCGCGACCTAGGCCGTTTGCGGACGCGCGCAGCATAAGTGCATAAGCGCGCGCCCAATCTTTCTCAATGAGATCACCGTTGAAGAGCGCTGTGCCAAGCACATATTGCGCGCGCGGATCCTCCCGCTTGGCGGCCTTTTCCAACAGCGGAAAGGCTTCATCGTAATTGCCTTTCTGAAACAGGACCAGCCCCAGATTTTCTTCAGCGCGAACATGGCCCAAGCGCGCGGCGCGGCGATACCAGTTTTCTGCCATGTTCAAATCCATTGGGACGCCCCGGCCAAAGCGATAGGCTTGGCCAAGGTTAAATTGGGCGTCTGCATCACCTGTCTGGGCCGGTATACGCCAATGCGCGACGGCATCTTCAAACTTGCCTTGTGCCCACGCCTTAACGCCGGCTTTGACATCTGCATATGCGGGAACAATTGGCAGGGTAACACCCAAGGCGACTGCTGCAGCTAACACATAATTACGCATAACGACTCACTCCACAGGCCGGAATTCCGGCAGTTTGACGGCGCTTGTCGACACTGAAAGCCGCCGCCCAGTCACCTCTCATGTTTCGTAACCAGTTAACACAAATTTAGCAGCGCCTGTGCCATTGGGTGAGGAACCGAATAGGAGGTCGCTCGGAATATGCGTGTAATCGCACTGGCATCGCAAAAAGGGGGGACAGGCAAGACAACGCTTGCCGGTCATCTTGCCGTGCAGGCGCATATGGCGGGAGCGGGCCCAGTTGTGCTGTTGGACACAGATAATCTCGGCACCTTGGCTGACTGGTGGGACGCAAGACCGGCGGACGATATTGCCTTTGTTGAAAGCCATATGGCCCGGCTGGCTGGGGATTTGACGGCTCTGCGCGAAGATGGCTTTCGCTTGGCGATGATTGATACGCCGGCAGGCAACCCAATGGCCATTCAAACCGCGCTCCAACAGGCCGATTTGGTGGTTGTGCCAGTCCGAGTGGGTCCGCATGACCTGAAAGCCATTGGCCCGTTGCTCGACCTGTGTGATCGCGCCGGTAAGCCATTGGTTTTTTGATAAATGCAGCATCTCCAGACAACCAATTAGCAGAGGCGATGGTCGCGGCCTTGGCCAAGCATGGCAGTGTTTTGCCCAATTGGATTGCCCATCACTCGGGCTTGGTGGACGCGATGGCCGAGGGGCTGACCATCATGGAAACCGAGCCTGACTGTCCGGTCAGTGCCGAAATAGAGCAGCTGTGGGAGCAACTCTGCCAGCGCGCTGATAAGAATTTCCGACGGACGGTTTTTACTGCGCCCAGTCCAAGTGGCTTTGCGGTCGCGCATAGGCCAGGGCCCATTGGCTTTGGCCGTCGTCAAATAGGATGATGAAAATGGTCGAACCTAAGTCTTACCCAAATGCTGTGTCCCTTCTTGCTTGGGGGCAAGGTTCGCTATGGGCAAAGCCATGGGCATTTTGGCCTTTGCTCGCTGGAGTAGGGGCGCTTGTTTGTCTTGCGCCGGGTGCGGTCGCAACGCGGGCGAGCTCAGAACAGGCAGCTCTTACCAAGCTGGCGACACAGGCCTCTCATGCGGCGCAGAAGAATTTGCAGACAGGCAATGCGCGGCGGGCGATTACGGCTGCAGAACGTGCAGTGGCCGCCACGCCAAGTTCGGCCGCGTATCGCGTGCAATTGGGGCAATCCTATATGATGGCAGGCCGGTTTTTCTCGGCCGAAACGGCCTTTGCGATGGCAGGCCGGTGGGAAGACGCACGCGCCATGGCACTGGTTGATTTGCCGCCCGACATGGCTGATGCGCGGCTCAAACAATGGGCCGCCATAGCCCGGCCAGACCAGCCTTGGGTGCAAATGGCAAAGCTGATGGACATTAAAGTGCCTGCCAATTGGCAAATGGCAGACACGGGGCAGCCACAAGAATTGGCCCTTAATCGGCCAAATCAGCTGGACACAGGCTTCGCCCAGCTGGACGTGCGGCCCATGCCGCCAGAAAATGTGCCCGAGGCTGCTCCGCAAGCTGCGTCGGTTGTGACCGCGCAATTGGCGAGGGAGCTGCGGCCTGCGGCCGACCAATCTCGCTATGAAGTCTTAGCGGAAGAGAAAGACCCCGCAATTGTGCCGGCTTATGTGAAGCGTCTTCCAGCACCTGCCCCAACGGCTGCGCTTCAGCAGCGCTGGAGCCGCGCTTTACGGTCTGGCGAGGGATATGTGGTTCAAATTGGCGCCTATCGCACGCCGCAAGCTGCGGCGAAAAGTTGGGCGCAAACGGCAAAGCGCTGGCGGCATTTAGAGGCCTATGCTGTGCATCAAGCCCGGGTGCAGGGCGAAAAGGGAACAGTTTACCGCATCTCATTGGGTAAATTTGCAAGCCGGGAAGAGGCACGTCGAGTTTGCGGCCAATTGCGCGCCCAAGGGGCTAGCTGCTTCCCCCGGGCGGTGACTGCTGTTGATACTTTGCGCTATGCCGCAAAGGCCCCAGCGCGGCCCCGACTATTGGCCATGCGCTAGCAGCCAAGATTAGCTGAGGACCCGCCCCCCTTTAATTGTGGCATGCACCCGGCCCTGAACAGGCAACTTGTCAAACGGAGTGTTGCCAGCTTGGCCGACAAATTTAGCGGCATCAATTTGCCAAGGCGTCCCTGCATCATAAACGACAAGGTCTGCAGGCGCGCCGGGTGCAATATGGCCGCACTCCAGCCCCAGCAGCCGCGATGGCGCGGCAGCCAGAAGGTCAAACAGACGGGCCTCATCAATCAGGCCATCTCGCACAAGGCCGAGCGCCAGCGCGAGCAAGGTTTCAGCGCCCGCCGAACCCGGATCAGCATCGGCAAAGGGCAGGCGCTTGGCCTCTGGGCCGCGCGGATCATGCGCGGAGCAGAGTACATCAATTGTTCCATCCGCAATGGCTGCCAGACAGGCTTGGCGATCTGCCTCGGCGCGCAACGGCGGGCTCAGACGCGCAAAAGTGCGGAAATCATGAATGGCCACTTCCGACAGGAAGAGATGGGTGGGGGAAATGCCGCAGGTAACTGGCAGTCCCTTTGCCTTCGCTGCACGGACAAGGTCTAGCCCGCGCCGCGTGGTGACGTTGCGGAAATGGAGCCGCACGCCGGTGAGCTCTGCCAACAGAACGTCACGTGCAATGGCCATGGCTTCGGCTTCGGCCGGCGCACTGGCAAGGCCCAAGCGGCTGGCAATCTCGCCAGATGTAGCAACGGCATTGCCCGTTAGACCGCCATCTTCGGCGTGGCTAATCAGCGTCATGTTCAGCGAGGCAGCATAGGCCATCACCTTCATCATCACGCCGGAATCCGCAATCCACTGCCGACCCGTGGCAACTGCACGCGCGCCCGTGTTGCGCATCATGGCGACTTCGCCCAATTCTTGGCCTTGAAGCCCCTTGGTGGCGGCGGCCAGCGGATGCACCCACAGATCGGGCTTGGCGGCAAGGGCGGCCCGCTGGACAATGCCAGGCTCATCCAAAACGGGCGATTGATCGGGCATCAGCGCAACGCGCGTGATCCCCCCCGCAATGCAGGCGCGCTTATCAACGGAAAAGACCCCCAGATCGACAATGCCCGGCGCCACTTGTGCGCCTTTGGCATCCAAAATCCGCGCGTCAGGCGGGCAGGGCAAGTCTACGCCCTTAATCTGATCCCCTTCAATCAGAAGAGACGTGCCGCCCCCCAGAATTTGGGCATTGGTAATGGCCAAAAGCTCGGTCATGTCGCGCTCCTGCGGTTGCGCGTTAGCACGTCAAGACAGGCCATGCGCACGGCAACGCCCATTTCCACCTGTTCGGCAATGACCGATCGGTTGACATCATCCGCCACATCGCTGGCAATTTCGACCCCGCGGTTCATGGGGCCGGGGTGCATCACTAAGGCATCCGGCTTGGCGCGCTTCAGCCGCTCATAAGTGAGCCCATAAAGGGCATGATATTCCCGCAAAGAGGGAATGAAGCCACCCTCCATCCGCTCAGTCTGCAAGCGCAGCATCATCACAACGTCGACGCCTTCAAGCCCCGCATCCATATCAGTAAAGGGTGTGACACCCATTTGTTCAATCCCCGGCGGCATCAGTGTTGCCGGCGCAATGACGCGCACTTCAGCGGCCAATGAGGTGAGCGCAAGAATGTTGGATCGGGCCACCCGGCTGTGGAGCAAATCTCCACAAATGGCGATTTTCAGGCCCTGAAACTGGCCTTTGCGGCGGCGGATGGTGAGCGCATCGAGCAACGCTTGGGTGGGGTGTTCATGCCGGCCGTCCCCGGCATTCAGCACCGGACAATCTACCTTGTCAGCAATTAGTGCCACCGCGCCGGACGAGGCATGGCGGATCACAATCACATCGGCGCGCATTGCATTGAGCGTTATGGCCGTATCAATCAGCGTTTCGCCTTTTTTCACGCTGGAGGTGGCGGCGTGCATATTCACAACGTCCGCGCCCAGCCTTTTTCCTGCAATTTCAAAGGACAAAAGCGTGCGCGTTGAATTTTCAAAAAAGGCGTTGATCTGAGTCAGCCCGGCCAGACGATCATCATGTTTGGTGAGCGAGCGGTTGAGGGTGACCCATTGCTCCGCCTCATCCAGCAAAAATAGGATTTCGTGCGGCTGCAAGCCAGCGATGCCGAGCAAATGTCGGTGCGGGAAAAGCGGAGATGTCATTAAAGCCCAGCCCTAGCCGCGTCTCCCCATTGGGGTCAAGCACTCATCCCCTTTTTGCTGGCCAAGGGGCCGGCAATCAGGTTCAGGATAATCCACCCATGGCCAGCGCATCGATGGCGCCTTGCAGAATATAGGCCGCTGCTGCGGAATCGACTCGATCTGCCCGCTTGGCCCGGGATAAATCGGCGGCAATCATTGCGCGTTCCACGGCCTGAGTGGACCATCGCTCATCCCAGAGGAAAATGGGGAGGCCCAGCTCGTCGATATTGCGGGCAAAAGCGCGTGTGGATTGCGTGCGTGGGCTATCGCTGCCGTCCAGATTAAGCGGCAGGCCAATGACAATCCCCCGCACCGATTGCGCCCCAATTATTTCGCGCAATTTGGCCCGATCAACTGAGAATTTGGTGCGGCGAATGAGCTCGGCTGGGGTCGCAATGGTCCAACCTGCATCGCACAACGCCGTGCCAATGGTTTGCGTGCCGACATCAAGGCCAAGTAAACGGCCGCCCTCGGGCAGGTCTGCGCGGAAATCAGAAGCGGCAAGGTGGATCACTGGGCGCTAAATGCCTGTGTGCGGCGCACCGCATCGGCACGCAAATTGGCCCAAAACAGCCCATAATCATAAACATGATAATTGTTGCCGGGCAGCACATAGGAGCCAAGATCAGGCCCTTCGCCAATCAGCAAATAGCCCTTGGCATCGCAGCGCGCGCCAACAAGGCCTGCCCCCACTGTGCCCGTTTTCAAATCTGCACTGCTGTTCACGCTACCCAAATTGGCTTTGATGTCAGATGAAGGCTGCGCCCCGCCATTCAGGGGGTTGGTGCACAGATATGCATCGCCGCGCGGCTGGCCCGTCAGGCTTGGCTGGGCATCAAAGGCTGCTGAAACATCCTGCGTCTCGGCAGGTTCGGCATAGCTTTGATAGCTGAAGACACAGCCTGTCTGATCTGCCTTGGTGCAGGCCGGCAGGCCAAGCGCTGGTAAATCTGCCCGCAACGAGATGGGCCAGCCAATCGCATAGGCGGCCACAATCCGCTTGGTCAGCGGGGTGCCGGCCACACGGTCTTTCAGCAAGTGCAGCAAGTGGCGGGCACCTTGGCTATGGCCCGCCAAGATGAGCGGCGTACCCGGTTTTTGTGCAGCCAAAAAAGCATCAAAGCTCTGCAAGACATCTTGATAGGCAAGGCCAAGGGCTTTGTCCTTTTCAGCCTTGTCCGTCAAAAAGGCGCCGAACGCAGCCTGGCGATAGCGTGGGGCCCAAATATTGGAGGTGGCATTAAACACGCTGGCTTGTGCTCGAACGAACTGCACAGCGCGGTCATTTGCCTCGGCATCGTCCAAAGGCGCATTCCAGTGCGCTTTCGCCAAATAGCTGGTGGGATGAATGAAGAAAACAGCCGCTTCGCTTTGCGTTGCCTCTGCCTTTGGCAATCCATCGGGGCGCCACAGCGCTGGGTTGCCGGGCTTGTCTGGCCGGGCAATCCACATATCAGGCTGGTCATAGGCCGTCGCCGCCAGCGCGGGCTGCGCCCGAAAGGGTTCGCTCGGCACAAAGGCAATGCGCGATAACTGCAGGCCAAAAAGCCGCAGGGCCGTCAAAACGACGATAATCAGAACAATAATGCCAGCAATGATATAGAGGAATTTGCGTGCCATGGGTCTTCATCCGTTCGGCGCGCCTTAGAGCATGGCTTGAGGGTTAGGCGCAAGACGCGGGTGATTGGTCCGCTTTGCTCCACATCAATTTCTGAGCCAGCAGGCGCAGGTGAGTTGTTTTTGGCGTGGGGTAAGTTAAAGCCTGTGCATCACTTATTTCCAACCGGGATGGCTTTTCCATGAAGTTTTTCGCTGACACTGCCGAGATTGCCGACATTAAAGAACTGGCCGCAACGGGCCTGTTGGATGGCGTGACAACCAACCCGTCGTTGATCCACAAGTCCGGCCGCGATTTCATGGAAGTCACGCGCGAGATTTGCAGTATTGTGGATGGCCCCGTGTCAGCAGAAGTTGTCGCGCTTGACCATGAAGGCATGATGCGCGAGGCCGAAATTCTCCGCAAAATCGCGGATAATGTGTGCATCAAAGTGCCGCTGACAATTGATGGTCTGAAAACCTGCAAGGCGCTGACCAATGATGGCACAATGGTGAATGTCACTTTGTGCTTCTCGGCCAATCAAGCGCTGCTGGCGGCAAAAGCCGGGGCCAGCTTCATCTCGCCCTTTGTCGGGCGGCATGATGATAATGGCTTTGATGGCATGGCGCTGATTTCAGATATCCGCCTGATTTATGACAATTATGGCTTTGATACTGAAATTCTGGTCGCCAGCGTTCGCCACACCATCCATGTGCTTGAAGCAGCGCGGATTGGCGCGGATGTGATGACAGCGCCGCCATCTGTCATCAAGGCCATGTTCAATCATGTGCTGACCGATAAGGGCATTGCAGGCTTTTTGGCTGACTGGGAAAAGACCGGTCAGAAGATCGGTTGAGCGACCTCGTCCAGCTTTGGTCTGATTATCTCCGGCGTGATCGGCGCCGGTCCATACATACCATCCGGGCCTATGTGGCAACGGCTGAACGGTTGATGAGCTTTTTGCGCGTTCACCAAGGCGGCACGCCCGATTTGGCGCGTGTTGATGCCGCGGATATGCGGGCTTATCTGGCGTCGCGGCGGTTGGATGGCATTGGCAATGTGTCGACTGCAAGAGAACTCTCGGCTGTGCGCGGGTTTTTGCGCTTTGCGGCTGGGGAAGAGGCCGTGCCCCGTCTGAAAGGCCCGCGCATCAAAAAATCCCTGCCGCGCCCCATAGCGCCCGATGACGCCGTGGCTCTGGCGGAAGATGTGGCAGAACAGGCGCGCCACCCTTGGGTGGCTGCGCGCGATTGGGCCTTGCTGTTGCTGCTCTATGGCGCGGGCCTGCGCATTGGCGAGGCCTTGGGCCTGACGGGCGATGTGCTTCCCTTGGGCGAGACACTGTCTGTTACCGGCAAGCGACAAAAGACGCGGATCGTTCCGCTTTTACCTGAAGTGCGGCAGGCGATTGAGGCGTATCTTGATGTGTCTCCGCATGGTGTTGTGAAGGGCGAGCCCTTGTTTCGTGGTGTGCGCGGCGGCCCCTTAGAACCGGGCACAGTCCGTCGCTCCGTGCGGGCAGCGCGGGCGCGGTTGGGCCTTGGCACGCGCACCACGCCCCATGCGCTGCGTCACAGCTTTGCCAGCCATTTGCTTGCCCGCGGTGCGGATTTGCGCAGTCTGCAAGAATTGCTGGGCCATGCCAGCCTATCCTCCACGCAAGTCTATACCGCGTTAGACACGGCCTATTTGCTGGATATCTACCAGAACGCGCATCCGCGCGCCTAAGCCCTGTTATTTCGGATTGGGCGTCCAACGCAGCAGCCGCCAAATATAAGCTGCAACGATCATCACGATAATGCCCGTGGCGATTGGGCCAACAATGGCATCCACTTGGTCAACGGTTTTGCCCATCGCATAACCCGCAAGGCCCAATAATGCGGTCCATCCCGCGGTGCCAATGGTCGACCAAATGACGAAGGTTAGCAGCCGCATATGGAGCAGCCCGGCTGGAATAGAGATTAATGAGCGCAGAGTTGGCAACATCCGCCCAAAAAACACAATTGCCCAGCCGCGTGTGCCAAATAGCTTTTCGGCCTTTTCAATTTCACGCCAATCGAGCGTCAAGAAACGGCCCCAGCGCAAGATGAAGGGCTTAAAGCGTTCAATCCCAATCACGCGCGCGGCGAGATACCAAAAACAATTGCCCAGCATGGCACCTGCCGTGCCAGCGGCAATCACAGCCGTTATGTTCATGCCGCCTTTGGCGGCCCCCACCCCGGCGACAGTCATAATGACTTCGGACGGAATTGGCGGAAACACAGTTTCCAAAAACATCAGGAAACCAACACCCAAATAGCCCGCATCTTCAATCAGCCGGATGATCCAATCAGTCATTTACGCAACTTTCGTTCGATCACGTCCCATATCAAGCCGGGGGTATCTGTTCCGTTAAAGGCATCCATGGCGACAATGCCTGTGGGCGATGTGACGTTGATTTCCGTCAGCCATTTGCCGCCAATCACATCAATACCCACAAATAACAGGCCACGCGCCTTTAAATCTGGGCCAATGGCATCACAAATTTCTTGCTCGCCAGGGGTTAGCCCGGTGGCTTCGGCGCGGCCACCTGCTGCCAAATTAGAGCGGATTTCGCCTGCGCCGGGAATGCGATTAATGGCACCTGCCACTTCGCCATCAACCAGAATGATGCGCTTATCACCCTCTGCCACGTCGCGGATAAAGGCCTGCGCCATAAAGGGTTCGCGCCAGACTTGGCCGAACAGCTCGGTCAGCGCAGCCAAGTTTTTGCCATCGGTGCCAATGTGCATCACAGCAGAGCCTGCATTGCCATGCAGTGGCTTGATAACGATTTCGCCATGCTGCGCTTGAAAAGCGCGGACTTCTGCCAGCGAACGTGTGACTAAGGTCGGCGGCATGAATTGGGCAAAATCGAGCACAAACACCTTTTCGGGCGCATTGCGCACACTGGCCGGATCATTGACGACCAAGGTCTTGCCCTTCAGCCGCTCCAGCAAATGCGTGGCCGTAATATAGCCCAAATCAAAGGGCGGATCTTGCCGCATCCAGACAACATTGACATCCGTGCCCAGATCAAGCCGCACCGTATCGCCAAAGCTGTAATGATTGCCCGCCACGCGCTGCACGGTCACGGGGCGTGCCGAGGCCCAAACCTTGCCATCGGCATAATTCAGCTCTTCAGGTGTGAAGTGATAGACAGTGTAGCCTCGCGCTTGGGCAGACAGCATCAGCGCAAATGAGCTGTCCCCTGCAATGCTGAGGCCCTCCATTGGGTCCATCTGAAATGCCACGGTCAAGCTCATAGGGGCCTCCTCATCTGGCGCGCGATCTAGGGGAAAGCGGCGGGCTTGTCACCCGTGCCAGACATTCTTCAAATGGCGTGGCCAAGAAAAAGGCGCAAGCAGCAGAACATCAAGACGAATATCATCGCGGGGACGTGCAAATCGGGGGGTAAGCACCTGCATGGCCGCTGCCACCCGGCGGAGGCGATAGGTATCAATGGCTAAGTCCAAATCCTGCGCTTTTTGGCGGGTTTTCACTTCAATAAAGGCAAGGCTGCGGCCACGCCGAGCAATGATGTCGACTTCCCCCGCACGCACGCGGACCCGGCGGCCCAAAATGCGCCAGCCGTGCAGCCGCAGCCACCAACAGGCCAGTGCTTCTCCCTTATGGCCGCGCGCTTCAGCGGCCCGGCGGCTCACTTGCCTTGTAACTCCAGCGCGCGAGCATACAGCGCCTTGCGGTCTGCCCCCAAGGCCCGCGCGACAGCCCCTGCCGCTTGCGCGGGCGAGGCGGTCTTCATTGCTTCTTGCAGGGCCGCTTCGATATCCTCTGCGCTGGCGGCCTCTGCTTCGCCCGGCGGGCCGACAATCACGACAATCTCACCTTTGGGCGGCGCATCGGCATAGCGCGCAGAAAGCTCTTCCAAACTGCCGGTCACGCATTCTTCATAGGCCTTGGAAATTTCGCGCGCGACGGCTGCCTCACGATTGCCCAGCACGGCGGCGACATCCGCCAACATGGCGGACAGGCGGGGGCCTGTTTCGTAAAAGACAAGCGTTGCCCGCAGCGCCTTAAACTCGGCCAGCATATCGGTACGCGCCTTCGCCTTGGGCGGCAGAAACCCCGCGAACAAGAACCGATCCGTTGGCAAGCCGGACAGTGTGAGTGCTGCAATAACGGCTGATGGGCCGGGAATCGTCACAATATTATGCCCGGCTGCCCGTGCATCACGCACCAGCTTATAGCCCGGGTCAGAGATAAGCGGGGTGCCAGCGTCTGACACCAAAGCAATCGCCTCGCTTGCCATACGCGCAATTAAGCCGGGCCGAACCTTATCTGCATTATGGTCATGATAAGGTAACATCGGCCGTTTAATGCCAATATGCTGCAGCAACTTAGCGGTGACGCGGCTATCTTCCACCGCTATGAGGTCAGCTGCTGTCAAAATTGCGGCAGCCCTTGGGCTCAAATCGCCAAGATTGCCGATTGGCGTGGCGACGATATAGAGTCCGGGAGCAAGTGGTTGGGCCATAGGGAGTGTGTCATGGCAGAGACTAAGGGTCTGGGGCAAGTCAAAGGCTGGCAGCGTCGCCATGTGCTGCGCTGGGGCGTGGTGGGCGCCGCGCTTTTCGCCGTTGGTTGCCAAACGGTGCCCAAGGCTCCGCCAAAGCCCGTGGCGCCGCCCAAAGAAGAGGGCGTGACGCAAGGCCTGCCCACAGATGCCACGCGCCACCGCATTGCGTTGCTTGTGCCGCTCACGGGCCCCAATGCAGCTGTTGGAGAATCAATTGCCAATGCGGCCAATATGGCCGTTCTCGATACGGGCGGTGAACGCATCCGCATGACCGTGTATGACACAGGCAGCAACCCAGCCGCCGCCGCTGAAAAGGCGATTGGCGAAGGCAATAAGCTGATCCTTGGCCCGCTTTTGGCAGAAGATGTGCGGTCTGCCGCTGATGTGGGCCGCAAATATCGCGTTCCGCTCATCGCTTTTTCCAATGATGTGTCCGTTGCAGGCAATGGCACCTATTTGCTGGGCTTTACGCCCGCCCAAGCTGTTGCCCGCGTGGTGGGCTATGCCCGCACCCGCAATATGACGCGCTTTGCTGGGCTGGTGCCCGCCGGTGTCTATGGCCAGCGTGCGCAAACCGCGCTCACTCGTGCCGTGGAAGAGGCAGGCGGGACATTGGTGTCCGTTCAGACCTATGATCGCAATTCTGGCGCTGTCATGGCCGCGATTTCGCGGCTTAACAAAGCGGGCAAGGCTGATGCAATTTTGATTGCGGATGCCACGCGCACCGCCGTGCAGGCCATCCCCATCATTCGCCGTGGCCCCAGTGCGACGGCGCGCATTTTGGGCACCGAGTTATGGAATGCCGAAAGTGATTTGTCCTCGCCAGTGTTGACGGGCGCATGGTTCGCCAGCGTGCCTGATGGCGTTTATGGTCAAATGGCGACCAAATATCGCGCGCGCTTCGGCACGGCGCCCTATCGTTTGTCGAGCCTTGGCTATGATGCTGTGCTGCTGGCAACGAAAGTGGCTGTGGATTGGAAGCCAGGCACGCCCTTCCCCTTGCGCGCCTTGGATGATCCGGCGGGCTTTGCGGGCATAGATGGTGTTTTCCGCTTCAACGCTTACGGCGTGGCAGAGCGCGGCCTTGAAGTGCAGCAAGTGGGGCAGGGCGGCACGAGCATTATTTCCCCCGCGCCCAAATCTTTTGAGGATTAAGCTGCGACAATCTCAGCCAGAATCCGGTCGAGCAGGAGCATTCCTTCGGGCAGAACGCGCAGGTGATCGCCCATTTGGTTCATAAGCCCGTGGCGGGCCAGATTGGAGACGGCGGCGGTGTCGACCAAGGCGTCGCGCGGCTGGCCGGACTTGCGGGCTATGTGGCCTAAATCCAAGCCTTCGCCGAGGCGCAAGCCCATCAGCAACGCCTCACGCGCTTGTTCTGCGGATGAGAGCACCTCTTCGCTTTGCGCGCCATGGCCATTGCGCGTGACAGCGTTTAGAAAATTCTCAGGCTTGCGGTGACGCAGTGTCGCAATTCCCTGTCGCCGTCCATGCGCGCCGGGGCCAATGCCCATATAATCGCCATAACGCCAATAAGTCAGATTATGGCGACTTTCCGCTGCCGGCGCGGCGTGATTGGAAATTTCATAACGCGGCAGGCCCGCAGCAGCCGTCATCTCGGCAGTTAACTCATAAAATTCAGCCGCCTCGTCCGGGTCTTTGGGAGAAAGCTCCCCAGTGCGGACAAGCGTTTCAAACCGTGTGCCGGGTTCAATCGTCAGTTGATACAGCGAGAGATGCGTGGTCCCCAGCGCCAACGCCCGTCGTAAATCCGCCTCCCATTGCACAAGTGTTTGGCCGGGCAGGGCATAAATTAAATCAAAATTGACGCGGGCAAAATGCTGCTGCGCGACGGCCAGTGCGGCGAGCCCTTCCGCGCCATTATGCGCGCGGCCCAGCAGGTGCAGCGTTGCATCTTCAAAGGCTTGCAGGCCCAGCGAGACGCGATTGACGCCGGCCGCCGCCAAATTAGCAAAGCGAGCCGCTTCAACTGAAGAGGGGTTTGCTTCCAGCGTGATTTCAATATCCGGCGCGAAGCCCCAATGCTGTTCGGCTGCCGCAATTAGCTTGCCCACCAAAGCGGGCGGCATCAGCGAGGGCGTGCCCCCGCCAAAGAAGATCGACGTGAGCGGGCGGCGCGGGGCCTGTTGCGCTTCATACGCCATATCCGCCAGCAGTGCGGCTTCCCACGCCGAGACATCCACGCTCTCGCGGACATGGCTGTTAAAATCACAATAGGGGCATTTTGAGACGCAAAAGGGCCAATGGATATAAAGCGCCAAATCTGCGTCCATGGCTGCCTCAGAACAGCGCTGCGACAAGCTTTTGGAACGCATCGGCCCGGTGGCTGATGGCGTGCTTTTCGGCCGGATCAATTTCCGCAAAAGTCTGCGTGCCGCCTGTGGGAACAAAGACAGGATCATAGCCAAAGCCCAAAGTTCCGCGCGGCGGCCAAGTGAGGCTGCCCGACACGCGGCCTTCAAATATCTCGCTATGCCCATCCGGCCAAGCCACGGCGAGGGTGCAGATAAAGGCGGCGCTGCGGTCCACATCTGGGCCTTGTTCTGCCAGCAGGCCTTCCACCTTGCCCATCGCCATATACCAATCACGCCCCGGCTCGCCTTCAAACCATTGGCGTTCGGCCCAGTCCGCTGTGTACACGCCTGGGCGTCCGCCCAGCGCCAAGACTTCCAACCCGCTATCGTCTGACAATGCAGGCAGGCCCGAGGCTTCGGCCGAGGCTTGTGCCTTGATCAGCGCATTTTCAGCAAAAGTCGTGCCCGTCTCTTTGGGTTCGGGCAGGCCGAGTTCGCCTGCCGACACAGGCTCAATCCCGAACGGGGCTAGTAGGTCACGAATTTCGCGGACCTTGCCTTGGTTATGGCTGGCAATGATCAACCGTCCGGGAAGGAGCTTGCGGGCCATGATTAGCGACCAACGGCCGCGCGTTGGGCGTCAAACACCTTGGCACAGCCAATGCGGGCAAGGCGCAGGAGACGCAGCAGCGCTTCCTCATCATAGGTTTCGCCTTCTGCGGTCGCCTGGGCTTCAGCAATATTCCCATTGGACAGAAGGACGAAATTGGCGTCCGCCCCGGCGTTTGAATCCTCAATATAATCAAGGTCCAGCACGGGCGTGCCATTGTAAATGCCACAGCTGATCGCGGCGACTTGCTGTTCAATGGGGTCATGCGCCAAAACGCCATCAGCCATCAGCTTATCAACGGCGAGCCGCAGGGCGACCCATGCGCCCGAGATAGAAGCGGTGCGTGTGCCACCATCAGCTTGGATGACATCACAATCGAGTGTGATCTGGCGTTCGCCCAAGGCTTTCAGATCCACCACGGCGCGCAGCGAGCGGCCAATAAGTCGCTGAATTTCTTGCGTGCGGCCCGATTGCTTGCCTTTGGCCGCCTCGCGGCTGCCACGGGTGTGCGTGGCGCGGGGCAACATGCCATATTCTGCCGTCACCCAGCCTTCGCCCTTTCCACGCAGAAAGGGCGGAACCCGTTCTTCCACGCTGGCGGTAACCAACACACGGGTGTCGCCAAAGCTCACCAGCACTGACCCTTCAGCGTGCTTGGTAAAATGGGGTTCAATAATGATTTCGCGCATTTGGTCGGGCGCGCGGCCGGATGGGCGCATGATGATGTCCTTAAGTTGGAATTGAGCCTCCTCTAGCGGGCCCTGCCGCCTGAGACCAGCCCTCACCCCCAAGTCTTTGAGCCTTATCCGAGTCAAAGCCTTGCATCTTGGGGTAACTCCTTCTTACATCAGGGGCATGACCACGCCTGTCCACGAATTGACGGATCGTGCACGCGATGTGTTTCGCGTGGTGGTGGAATCTTATCTCGGCAGCGGCGCGCCTGTTGGCTCGCGGACGATTTCTAAATTGGGCGCGATGAACCTCTCGCCCGCATCCATCCGCAATGTCATGCAAGATTTGGAAGAGCTGGGCCTGCTCGCCGCCCCGCATACATCTGCCGGGCGGATGCCAACTGAATTGGGCTTGCGGCTGTTTGTCGATGGGATGATGCAAACCGCAGAACCCACAGCGGATGAACGCGCGGCGATTGAAGCGCGCATTTCCAAGGGTGGGCCAATTGAAGACGCGCTGGCTGCTGCGACATCAACGCTGTCTGGCCTGTCGCAATGCGCCGGCATCGTGCTGGTGCCCGCGCGGGAGCCTCGCTTGCGGCAATTCACCTTTGTGCCCTTGGGGCCAGGGCAGGCACTGGCTGTCTTGGTTGGCGATGATGGTTCAGTTGAAAACCGTGTGGTTGATGTGCCGCCGGGCCTGCCTGTGACTGTTTTGGTAGAGGCGGGCAATTTCATTTCGGGTCGGCTGGCTGGGATGACATTGGCAGAAGCCAGTGCGGCACTTGCCCATGAAATTGCCCGTGAACGCGCAGCGCTGGATGCCGCGGCGCAAGACCTGGTTGCCAAGGGCATTGCTGTGTTGAGCCAAGATGGCGCCCATCGCCCTGTTCTGATTGTGCGGGGTGCTGCCCATTTATTGGATGATGCAGCCGCGGCTGACCTAGATCGGGTTCGCCAGCTTCTCGATGAGATTGAAGGCAAGGAAGATATTGCTCGCCTGCTCAACAGCGCGCGGGAAGGCGCCTCAACCAAGGTTTTTATTGGGTCTGAGAATAAGCTATTTGCACTTTCTGGGTCGTCGGTGATAGCCGCTCCCTATCACGGCAGGGATGGGCGCGTGGTCGGTGTGGTAGGCGTTATTGGGCCGACACGCTTGAATTACGCCCGTGTCGTACCCATGGTTGATTTCACTGCACAGACACTGACGAGATTGATGACCTGATGAGCGAAGATGAGTTGAAAACCGAAGCTGCTGACACCGCTGCTGGCGAAGAGGCGGGCCAAGACCCGCTCGACGCCTTGCGCAATGAGTTGGAAGAGGCACGTCAGCAAGTGCTCTATGCACAGGCAGAAACGCAAAATGTGCGCCGCCGTCTTGAAAAAGATGCGCAAGATGCCCGCGCTTATGCGGCAACATCCTTCGCCCGCGATATTCTGTCTGTGGCAGATAATTTGTCTCGCGCGCTTGACGTTATTCCGCAAGCCATGCGCGAAGAAGATGCTACCAAGCCACTTGTTGTGGGGCTAGAAGCAACGCAGCGCGAGTTGATGGCTGTGTTTGAGCGCAATGGCATTACGCGCATTGCTGCCATTGGCTTGCCGCTTGACCCGAACCAGCATCAAGCAATGGTGGAAATCCCCAGCAATGAGGCAGAGCCGGGCACCATCATTCAAGAAATGCAGGCAGGCTATATGATCAAGGATCGGCTGTTGCGTCCGGCCTTGGTGGGTGTTGCGAAAAAGCCGGATTAACTCTCTCGTCCGCCCGGCTCAGTCTTTGGGCCGGGTGGCAACTAAGCCAATGGATTTCATCCGCATCACGGGCACATCATCCTGATTAAAAACTGTGATGGTGGAATGGATGCTGCCCATTTCAGGGCGCGAGCGCGAGGGGCGGACCTCGGTAATCTCGCTTTCCACGCGCAACGTGTCTCCCGGATAAACGGGCTTTAGCCAGCGCAGTTCGTCAAGCCCGGGCGACCCAAGCCCCGCTTGGCGGTGCTTTTTCAAATTTTCGACCAGCATCGCCATGGTCATTGCAGCTGTGTGCCAGCCACTGGCGGAAATCCGGCCAAAATGCGTTTTGGCGGCGGCTTCATCATCAAGGTGAAAGGGCTGAGGATCATATTTGCTGGCAAATTCCAGCACTTCTTCGCGGGTAACCTTATAGTTGCCGTAGCTTGATTTATCGCCGACGTTGATGTCCTCAAGATATTGCATGCCCATCTCCTTGTGCGCCCATCTTTGGCAAAGCCAGGGGGAGAGGGGAAGCGAAAAGCGTCAGGCGATGTCGTCTGGCACGATCCCCGCCATGCTGGCCGACATATGCGCCATCGCTTGCACCATGGATTGAACAAAGGGCGGATCATTTATGGTGTCGCGCGCGGCACGGCTCATGGCATGAATCCATTGGCCCGCCGTCTCGCGGTCAATTCCCAAGCCGCGGTGCAGCGACATGATGCAGCTTTTTTCGCGCCCCTCATACCAATGGCTTGGGCCGCCCATCCATGCCGTTAAATAGCCGGTTAGGGAGGCGCGCATTGGCAGCAGATCATCCTCATGCATGGCGCGCAGTTCAGCATAAGCCGGGTCGCTGTCCATTAGATCATAAAAACGGTCGACCAGACGACGGATTTCACTTTCACCGCCAATGCGGTCAAAGGGGGTGCGCGGTGCGTCTGCGATGGTCATGCCAAGTCTCCTACGCGGCATCTAAGCAGAGGGCCGCTATGGGGCTTTGATCCCGATCAATAAGCGCAGCGCCAATGCCGCCTGTGCTGAGGCCTTAGACGTTGAAGCGGAAGAGCATGATGTCGCCATCTTGGACGACATAGTCTTTGCCTTCAGACCGCCATTTGCCCGCTTCCTTGGCGCCCGCTTCGCCGCCATGGTCAACATAGTCCTGATAGGCCATGGTTTCTGCGCGGATAAAGCCCTTCTCAAAATCGGTATGGATTACGCCTGCTGCCTGCGGGGCCTTTGCACCGCGAAACACGGTCCATGCGCGCGCTTCTTTCGGGCCAACAGTGAAGAAGGTAATCAGGTGCAGCAGATCATAACCGGCGCGGATAATGCGGGCGAGGCCAGTTTCCGTCAGGCCCAAATCGGCCAGAAATTCAGCGCGATCTTCGACAGGCATTGTCACAATATCCGCTTCAATCGCGGCAGAAACAATCACGGCCTCTGCCCCTTCCGCCTTGGCCTTGGCAAACACCTTGGCTGACAAGTCATTGCCATTGGCGGCGGCGGCCTCATCAACATTGCAGACATAGAGAACGGGTTTCGATGTCAGCAATTGGGCTTGTTGAAAGATTTTCTCTTCTTCCACATCCGCCCGCTCTGTTAGGCGCGCAGGCTTGCCATCGCGCAGCAGGTCAAGCGCCTTGCCCAGCACGTTGGCAGCAATTTTGGCTTCCTTATCGCCTTGAGCGGCTTTTTTCTGAAAATTGGGGACGCGCTTTTCCAGGCTTTCCAAATCAGCCAGCATCAATTCGGTTTCCACTGTATCGGCATCCGAAATCGGGTCGATCCGGTTGTCGACGTGCTGGATATCGTCATTTTCAAAGCAGCGCAGCACATGGACGATGGCATCGACTTCGCGGATATTGGCCAAGAATTGGTTGCCCAAGCCTTCGCCCTTGGAGGCCCCACGGACAAGGCCCGCAATATCGACAAAGCTCAATTGGGTTTCGATAATCTTCGCGCTGCCGCCAATTTTGGCAATGATATCAAGGCGCGGATCAGGCACGGCGACATTGCCGACATTGGGCTCAATTGTGCAGAAAGGGTAATTGGCTGCTTGCGCTGCCTGTGTTTCCGTCAGCGCGTTGAACAGCGTCGATTTGCCAACATTGGGCAGGCCGACAATGCCACATTTGAAACCCATTTTATCAATCCTTTTGCAGTCGCAACGCGACGTCATTCATAAAACGCACATCATCGCCTGTCGCCAGCCATGGCGCTTCGGCAGCAACGGCCCTCAACATATCTGCCAGATCATCCTGCTCGGCCTTGGCAAAGGGGCCAAGCACATAGCCCGTGACCCGATCCTTATGGCCCGGATGCCCAATGCCCAAGCGTACGCGACGAAACTCTTCGCCAATATGCGCAATGGTGGATCGGATGCCATTATGCCCAGCCGCACCCCCGCCGCGCTTCACCTTGACGTGAAAGGGGTCAATATCCAGCTCATCGTAAAAGACAGTCACGTCTTGAGGCGCCAGCTTAAAAAAGCGCATCGCCTCGCTGATGCTGCGGCCGCTTTCGTTCATGAACGTTGCGGGCTTTAACAGCAGAACCTTGTCACTGCCGATACGGCCTTCTGCGGCCAAGCCTTGAAAGCGCGTTTTCCAAGGTGAAAAAGAGAAGGCCTCTGCAATCACGTCCGCAATCATGAACCCCACATTGTGGCGGTGCATGGCATATTGCGCGCCGGGATTACCGAGGCCTGCCCATATTTGCACAAGCATCTCCTCTGCATCGCCCCTCCCCCGAAAGAGAGGGGGGACGCAAATGGATTATTCTGCTTCCTTGGTCGTATCGCCTTCGGCCGACTTCAGGCCCGAGGGCGCAACCAGCGTTGCAATGGTGAAGTCACGATCAGTCGCGCCGCTGCGCGCACCGGCGGGAAGCGTCACATCCTGAATGTGGATTGCATCGCCGACTTCCAGACCCTTCAACGAAATCGAAATTTCATCGGGGATCAGGGCTGCGTCGCACACCAATTCCAGCTCGTGCGCCACAATATTGAGCACCGCGCCGCGCTTCATGCCCGGCGAGAGGTCTTCATCGGTGAAGTGAACCGGCACCTTCACGTGCACTTCGCTATGCTCACCAATGCGCAGAAAATCTGCGTGGAGCGGGCGATCAGTTACGGGATGGAAGGCCACATCCTTGGGCAGCGTGCGCACCTGCTTGCCACCAACTTCGATCATCACGATCGAGTTCATAAAGTGGCCCGTGTGCAGCGCCTTCATCAACATCTTTTCTTCGATGTGGATGGCTGTTGGGTCTTCCTTGTTGCCGTAAACTACGGCGGGCACGCGGCCATTGTTGCGCAGATCGCGGGAGGCTCCCTTGCCAGCCCGTTCACGCAATTCGGCCGACAGTGTCAGCTGATCGCTCATGTCTATCTCCAAATAAAAAGTTCGGTCCTTCCGCCACGCCTCCAGGGATGACCATAGCGGAAGCCGGCGGCCCTAGGCGAAATGCCGGGAAAAGGCAAGCCATAGGGCCAGAGCCAACCTCAAGTCCCTAGTTTAGCCGAGCGGCCTTCAGCTTATGGGTGCGCAATTGTGCTTGCACGCTGTCTTCCCCGGCCAAATGCGCCGCACCCACGGCAAGGAAGACAGTGCCGGGCTTATCTAGCCTTTTGGCAATCCACTCAGCCCAGCGGCGGTTGCGATCAACCAGCAGAATTTTGTTCAACTCGGGCGTGGAGTCCATGCTTTTGTTCATCAGCTTTGCCAATTCATCTGGCTGGCCTGATAGCCAATAGCGTGTCATGTCCTGCGCAAATTGTTCGGCTTTTGGAAGGTCTTGCACGCTCTGGGTTAAAAGCTTGATTTGTGGGGGCTCGGGCAATGAATCAAAAAAGCTAAGCTGTTCTTCCATCGTCTCTAGCCCAGAGATGGGCTTGCCAATAGATTTGGCTTCGCGGCTTAAGCCTTTTTCCACGCCTTGTTCTGCATCATAGCCCAGCTTTTGGAGTGGCAATAGCGTCAAGAGCGTGGAGACGAACCAAGGTTCCAATGGTTCCAAATTGGCCGCCTCAAGGCCAAAGCTGCGCAAGGCCGCCCGATAGGGCTCAACATCTGCGGGGCTTAACTTGGCAGTCAGGGCTGGCCCATCTGGGTCAACTGCCTTTGACATGACGAGCCGATTGGCCTCCGCTGGTGCAGGCTCAACCATTTCCAAAACCAACTCATCAGAGGCCGCAAAAGCCGTGCGAATAGGCCCTTCAAACCAGCGTGTGCCCGGCTTTAAAATATGGACTGTGCCAAACAGATAGATAGTGGTGTCGGCATCTGCCACTTTCCACAGCGCGGGGTGCGCAGCGGCCGGCTTGTGCGGGGCAGGTTTTGGAGCGGCGAGGGCAGGCAGCACAGGTGCTGAAACCAGCAGAAACGCTGCGCTAAATGGGAACAAGATCTTACGCATCATGATGGCAAGATGCTGCCAAATTCTGGCAGAAGCAAGCCCTCAATCCACGCGCGTCACGGTCCATCCCTGTCGGGCCAGCAGATCGGGCAGGGCATCTGGCCCTGCAAAATGCCCAGCACCCACTGCAAACAACACAGTGCCGGGGCGGCGCATGCGCAGGCCTATCAAATCCGCCCATGCTTTATTCCGGTTCAAGATCAATAAGGTATAGAGCTCATCGCCCAATGTTTCGCGTGAAAAGCCTTGCGCCAACGCGGTCAGATCCCCCCGCGCCCAAGCCTTGTCCATCTCGGCACTTTGCATGCCAGCGCTGGCCATATCGTCCAGCGTATTTTCCAGCATCCGGCGCTGCGCATCTGGCGACAAGCCGTGCAGTTTACGCAGAATCGCATCGCCCTGTTCCGCAGCGCCAATGGGCCGGCCTGATTTGCGAAACGCAGCAATAAGCCGAGTCTCCACCCCTTCTGACCGGGCGCGCCCATCTTGGGTCATGGTTTCAACAGCCAGCACAAGGCTGGCCATCCACGTAGGCATGGCATCGTAAAATTGGGTCGGAAAGCCGCTGCGCGCAATTGCCTGTTCCAGTGCTGGGCGCTTTTCCGGAGTCACGCGGCCTAAAATTGGATTATTTTCGACAACGGGGTTTAGCGCGGCATCCACTGTTGCATCAGTTTTGGCCTTCGCGTCGTCGCTGTCGAGCGACTCGACAATTAGCTCATCCGAGGCTTGGATCACCTGCTTCAACGCCTTTGATTGCCACATGAAATTCTTGGGCAAGGCGTGCGTTGTGCCGAAAAGATAGATGGTCGTATCCTCATCTGCCACCTTCCAAATTGCAGGCTGTGGCTCAAATCTGAGGGGTTTATGAGTCTGGGGCGAGGGCCGTTGCGGCTTGGCCGCTAAGGCAGGGCCAAGGCCAATAAGCGCCCAAATGGCGCATAGGGCCATTCGCTTGTGCATCGCTCTCCACGCCGGGTCGTGCTCGGCTTGTTTATGAGCGTGTCAGGCTGCGCTTCTCGCGGCCACGGGTCAAGGCCAAATCCTGTCCGCTTGCTTGACCCGCAAGCCCTGCTCCGCCTAAGGCCCGGCCATGTCGGCAGATCATAACGCTTTAAGCTTTCAGGACCTGATCCTTACCCTCCATGATTATTGGGGCAAGCAGGGCTGTGTCATCTTGCAACCCTATGACATGCGGATGGGGGCAGGCACATTCCACCCCGCAACAACGCTGCGCGCTTTAGGGCCAGACAGCTGGAATGCAGCCTATGTGCAGCCTTCGCGTCGGCCAACCGATGGCCGCTATGGCGAGAACCCAAACCGGCTGCAGCATTATTACCAATATCAGGTGATTATGAAGCCGAGCCCGGCGAACCTGCAAGAGCTGTATCTGGGCAGCTTGGATGCCATTGGCATTGATCCGTTAAAGCACGACATCCGCTTTGTGGAAGATGATTGGGAAAGCCCGACATTGGGGGCTTGGGGCCTGGGCTGGGAAGTCTGGTGCGATGGCATGGAAGTCACCCAGTTTACCTATTTTCAACAAGTCGGTGGTTTTGATTGCAAGCCTGTAGCAGGCGAACTGACCTATGGGTTGGAGCGCTTGGCCATGTATATTCAAGGTGTCGACCGCGTGTATGATCTGCGTTTCAACAATCATGGCGTCACATATGGCGACGTGTTTTTGGAAAATGAGCGTGAATTCAGCGCTTATAATTTCGAAGTCGCAGATACTGAGACGCTGTTTGACGCCTTTAAAAAGGCAGCGGCCGAATGCCAGCGCTGCATTGACGCCAAACTGCCGCTGCCGGCTTATGATCAAGCCATTGAAGCCAGCCATATTTTCAACGTGCTGAATGCGCGCGGCGTGATCTCGGTCGCGGAACGCCAAGCCTATATTGGCCGCGTGCGTGATTTGGCGAAGGGCAGCTGTGCCGCCTGGATGGAAAAGAACGGGTGGGAGGCGTAAGATGACCGACTTCCTGTTCGAACTTCTGTCCGAAGAAATCCCCGCGCGCATGCAAGATAAGGCGCGGGACGATTTGGCGCGCCTCTTTGCCGGAGAGTTGGAGAAAGCGGGTCTCAAAGCCGACGCGTTGGTGACCTATGCCACCCCGCGTCGTTTGGCGTTGATTGCCAAGGGCTTGCCCCTCGAAACTCAGGCTGTGCGTGAAGAAACCAAGGGTCCCAAGGTCGGTGCGCCGCCTCAGGCCTTAGAGGGCTTTTTGCGCAAGACCGGGCTGACGCAAGATCAGCTTGAAGAGCGCGACGGGACGTATTTCGCAATTGTTGAAAAGCCGGGCCGCAAAACGGCGGACGTGCTGGCAGGGGCCATCCCTTCGATCATCCGCGCCTTCCCATGGCCCAAATCCCAGCGCTGGGGGGCGGCATCCCGCTCGACCGAAAGCCTGCGTTGGGTGCGCCCTTTGCAGGGCATTATTGCGCTATTGGGCGATGATGTTGTGCCGTGTGAGATTGATGGCATTGTCAGCGGCTCTGCCACTGTTGGCCATCGTTTCCACCACAAAGGCCCCGTCACCATTGGCAATGCGGGCGATTACGCCACCAAGCTGCGTGCCTGCCATGTCATTGTCGATCAAGAAGAACGCCGCGCGATGATCCGCGCGGGTGCTGAACAGGCGGCCTCTGCGGCTGGGCTGACATTGGTGCCCGATGAAGGCCTGGTGATTGAAAATGCGGGCCTCACCGAATGGCCCGTGCCATTGCTCGGCCGGTTTGACCCAGACTTTTTGACTGTGCCCGAAGAAGTCATCCAGCTGACGGCGCGCGTGAACCAGAAATATTTCATTTGCCGGGATGCGGCTGGCAAGCTGGCCAACGCCTTTGTCTGCACGGCCAATATCAGCGCGCATGATGGCGGCGCCTCGATCATTGCGGGCAATGAAAAGGTGCTGGCCGCCCGTCTGTCTGACGCGCGCTTCTTCTATGAAACGGACTTGAAGGTTCCGCTGGAACAGCAGGCAGAAAAGCTGAAGGACATTGTCTTCCACGAAAAGCTGGGAACAGTGGCCGCGCGGGTGCGCCGGATGGAAGCCATTGCCACAACTTTGGCCGCTGCCATTCCGGGATGTGATGCCCAAGCCGCAGGCGCTGCGGCTGCGCTTGCCAAGGCTGATCTTGTGACGGGCATGGTGGGAGAATTCCCCGAACTTCAAGGTCTGATGGGCGGCTATTATGCGGCAGCCCAAGGCAAGACTGCAGCTGTGGCTGAGGCCATTCGCGATCATTACAAGCCTGTTGGGGCGAGTGACAGCGTGCCCTCGGCCCCCGTGAGCATTGCAGTCGCTCTCGCAGAAAAGCTTGATACGTTAACAGGCTTTTTCGCGGTGGATGAAAAGCCAACTGGCTCCAAAGACCCGTTTGCGCTGCGCCGTGCAGCCTTGGCTGTCATTCGCCTGATTACAGAAAATGGCTTGCGTCTGCCGCTGGGCAGTACGTTTTCCAGCGTCTCTACGCTGTACGCCGCTGATGGCATCGCTTCAGCAGACCCTTCGGCAGACTTGCTTGATTTCTTTGCGGATCGCCTCAAGGTTCAACAGCGCGAAGCCGGTGTGCGGCATGATCTCATCGATGCCGTGTTCGCGCTGGGCGGTGAGGATGATCTTGTTCGCTTGCTCGCACGGGTCACGGCCCTGCAATCTTTCGTCACAACCGAAGACGGAACCAATTTGCTTGCGGCGTATAAGCGCGCGGCGAACATTCTGAAGTCTGCGCCAGAGGCTGCACCTGTTGCTACCTCCGGGGATCTTTTGGCGGCAGAAAGTGCCTTGCTCTCCGCGCTCGATGCTGCGGCACCCAAAGCCGCCTCTGCGGTTGAACATGAGCAGTTTGAGGCGGCGATGGCAGCCTTGGCCTCGCTGCGGGCGCCGATTGATGGTTTCTTCGATGGCGTGATGGTGAATGATGAAGACCGCGCAAAGCGCGCCTTTAGGCTCGGTTTGCTGACGCGCTTCCGTGATGCGGTGCACCGCGTGGCGGATTTTTCAAGGATTGAAGGGTGATGCGGCGGCTGTAGTCCTAGCCTGCCGCCCCGCCCGAATTGGGAGGACGCATGACGCAGTTTGTCTACCGCTTTGGCGGGGGTGTTTCGGACGGGGATGAGTCAACGCGCGGCAATAAGAATTTGCTGGGCGGCAAGGGCGCGAATTTGGATGGCATGGCCGCCATTGACCTGCCCGTGCCACCGGGCTTCACCATCACGACCGAAATGTGCACCCTTTATTATGCGGAAGGGCAAACATTCCCCGCCAGCGTGCGCGCTGAAGTGGCGGGCGGCATCGCGCATATCGAAGCGGTAACGGGCAAGAAATTTGGCGATGCAGCCGATCCGCTGCTTGTCTCGGTTCGCTCTGGCGCGCGCGTTTCCATGCCGGGCATGATGGACACCGTTCTCAACCTTGGCCTCAATGATGAAACCGTCAAAGGCCTGGCCGCCTCGTCGGGTGATGCCCGCTTTGCGTGGGACAGCTATCGCCGCTTCATCCAAATGTACTCTGACGTTGTCCTCGGCCTCGATCATGGCGCGTTTGAAGAGGCACTTGAAATCGCCAAGGAAGATCGCGGCTATTATCTCGATACCGATATGGCCGCCGAAGATTGGCAGGCACTGGTCAGCGAGTTCAAGGCGCTGGTGGAACAGGAATGGGGCAAGCCCTTCCCGCAGGATGTGCAGGACCAGCTTTGGGGCGCTGTGGGCGCCGTTTTCGGCTCATGGGAGTCAGAGCGTGCGAAAGTCTATCGCCGCCTAAATGGCATTCCGGGCGATTGGGGCACGGCCGTGAACGTCCAAGCCATGGTCTTTGGCAATATGGGCGATACATCGGCCACGGGCGTTGCCTTTACGCGCGATCCCGCAACGGGCGAAAATGCCTATTATGGGGAGTTTCTGATCAACGCGCAGGGCGAAGATGTCGTCGCGGGCATCCGCACCCCACAATATCTGACGAAGGCCGCGCGCGAACGTGCCAATGCCAAGCCGCTGTCGATGGAAGAGGCAATGCCCGAAGTTTATGGGCAATTGGCCGATGTGTTCCGCATATTGGAAACGCATTACCGCGATATGCAGGACATTGAATTTACAGTGGAGCGCGGCAAGCTGTGGATGCTGCAAACCCGATCAGGCAAGCGCACGGCCAAGGCCGCGCTTAAAATTGCCGTCGACATGGCGAGCGAAGGGCTCATCACGCGTGAGGAAGCCATTTTGCGCGTGGAACCTGCGGCGCTTGACCAATTGCTTCACCCCACGCTGGATCCCAGCGCCAAGCGCGATGTGCTGACCAAGGGGCTGCCTGCGTCGCCGGGTGCTGCGTCTGGCAAGATCGTCTTTGATGCCGATAGTGCGGAAAAAGCGGCGGCAGACGGGCAGAGCGTCATTCTGGTGCGCGTGGAAACCAGCCCGGAAGATATTCACGGCATGCACGCCGCCAAAGGCATTCTCACCGCGCGTGGCGGGATGACGAGCCACGCGGCTGTTGTTGCCCGCGGCATGGGGCGGCCCTGTGTCTCGGGTGCTGGCGGGATTGTGATTGATGCCAAGGCAAAGCTGCTCCGCGTGGGCGGGCGTGAATTGCGCGAAGGCGATATTCTGACGCTCGATGGCGCAACGGGCGAAGTGATGGCTGGTGCAGTGGCAACAGTGCAGCCCGAATTGGCGGGGGACTTTGGCACGCTGATGGCCTGGGCGGATGATGTGCGCCGTATGAAAGTGCGCACCAATGCCGAAACGCCACAAGATGCGCAGACCGCGCGGGATTTTGGCGCCGAAGGCATTGGCCTGTGCCGCACCGAACATATGTTCTTTGATGCTGCGCGGATTACCGCCGTGCGCCAGATGATTTTGGCAGAGAGCGAAAAGGGCCGCCGGGCCGCGCTGGAGAAGCTGCTGCCAGAACAGCGTGAAGATTTCCGCCAGATTTTTGAAGTGATGGCCGGTTTGCCTGTCACCATCCGTCTGCTTGATCCGCCGCTGCATGAGTTTTTGCCGCATGAGGAAAGCGAATTTGCCGAAGTGGCGGCGGCCGCTGGCGTGGATGTTGAGCAGCTAAAGCGCCGTGCGGCGGATTTGTTTGAGTTTAACCCCATGCTCGGTCATCGCGGCTGTCGCTTGGGCGTGACCTATCCTGAGATTTACGAAATGCAGGCGCGGGCCATTTTCGAGGCGGCTTGCGCGCTGGAAACTGCCCCTGTGCCGGAAATCATGGTCCCGCTGGTTGGCACCAAGCGCGAGCTGGAGCTGATGAAGGATGTTATTGATCGCACGGCAGAGGCTGTTTTTGCTGAACAGGGCAAGCGGATCGTTTATCTGGTTGGCACAATGATTGAGCTGCCGCGTGCCGCGCTCAAAGCCGGCGAAATAGCTGAAGTTGGGGCGTTCTTTAGTTTTGGCACCAATGATTTGACGCAGACGACCCTGGGTGTCTCGCGCGATGATGCCAGCCGCTTCCTCACAGCCTATGTTGATAAAGGCATTTATGCACAGGACCCCTTTGTCACCTTAGATGTGGATGGCGTTGGGGAGCTGATTGCCCTGGCGGCAGAGCGTGGACGCAAGACGCGCCAAGACATTAAGCTGGGCATTTGTGGCGAACATGGCGGCGACCCCAAGTCGATTGCTTTTTGTGAGAGCATTGGCCTCGATTATGTCTCTGCATCACCCTATCGCGTGCCAATCGCGCGGCTGGCAGCAGCACAGGCGGCGTTGCGCGGGGCTTAATCCGTGTTCGGTTGCGCCTAAAGCCCGTGTTCCATCATGGAGCAGGCGGCAGGCGCAACAAGCACAACGAAAATTGGCGGGACGAGAAAGACCATCATCGGAATCGTCATTAGCACCGGTAGCCGGGCCGCCTTGGCCTCTGCTTGCATCATCCGCGTATGCCGGAATTCACCGGAAAGAACGCGTAATGCAGAAGGCACAGGCTTGACCCTCTTCCGCCGCCGGCGCAGGGGCAGACTATGAAGTTTGATGTCGCTATTGTGGGTGCAGGTATGGCGGGGGCCAGCCTGGCTGCCCAGCTTGCGCAGCATATGCGCGTGCTTTTGCTCGAGGCAGAAGATGCACCCGGCTATCATGCAACAGGCCGGTCTGCGGCATTTTGGGTCGAGACATATGGCGGCCCGCTGGTCCAGCCGCTGACTAGTGCCTCTGGGCCTTTTTTGGCTGCGCCACCGGCTGATTTTTCTGATCAAGGATTTTTGCGGCTGCGCGGCGCACTGATGATTGGGGAAGCCGAGGGTGCGGGGCAAGCAGATGCGTTTCTCGCCCGATTTTCAGCTTCGGGCGTTGCGTTGCTGCGCTGCGATGCACCTGCCTTGCGCCAGCGCCTGCCAGGCCTTTTGCCGCACTGGACCGAGGGCGTATGGGAAGCAACGACCGCGGATATTGACGTGGCCGCACTCCATATGGCGTATCTGCGCGCCGCGCGCCGCGCGGGGGCCAGCCTTTTGACGCGCCACCCTGTGTCGCAGCTATGCCGAACGCAGTCTGGCTGGGATATTTTGGCGGGGGGTGCCGAATTTTCTGCGGCAAAGCTGGTCAACGCTGCTGGGGCTTGGGCCAGCCATATTGCCCATATGGCTAAGGCCGCACCCATCCAGATTCAGCCCTTACGCCGCACCATGGTGCAGTTGCGGTTGGCCCAGCCAATTTTGCCAGACCTGCCTTTGATTGTGGATTTGGCAGAGCGATTTTATTTTAAGCCTGAGGGGGCAGATCGTATCTGGCTGAGCCCGCATGACGAAACGCCATCTTTGCCGTGCGATGCAGCAGCGGATGAAGCTGATGTTGCCTTGGCGCTCGACCGGTTTTCCCAAGTGGTCAATTGGCCTGTTGCAGCGGTTGAACGTCGCTGGGCCGGCCTGCGCAGCTTTACGCCAGATCGGGCTCCTGTTTTTGGCGCGGATCAAGACTGCCCCGGCTTTTATTGGTGCGCTGGGCAGGGGGGTGCCGGCATTCAAACAGCGCCAGCCATATCTTCTCTATTGGCTGCCGAGATATTGGGCGTGGAGCCGCTTGCCCCTTATGATCGCATCGCGCACGCCGCTTATGCGCCCGCGCGCTTTGCCACGTCTGTTACCAATGGCGGGAATGGCTGAGCGATAAGGCCGCGTCGCTGGCCAGCTTATCTGCGCGTTCATTATCTGGGTCGCCCGCATGGCCTTTTACCCAGCGCCAATCAATTTTATGCGGGGCGCAGGCAACCAGAAGTTCTTGCCATAGCTCGGCATTTTTCACGGGCTTTTTATCGGCTGTGCGCCAGCCATTTTTCTGCCAGCCAAAAATCCATTTGGTTATGCCATCGCGCACATAGACGCTGTCAGTTTCCAAGATGACATGGCAGGGGCGGTTGAGTGCCTTTAGGCCCTGAATGGCCGCCATTAACTCCATCCGATTATTGGTGGTGCCTGGCTCGGCGCCGGACAATTCCTTTTCCACCCCATTAAAGCGCAGCACCACGCCCCAGCCGCCCGGGCCGGGATTGCCTTTACACGCGCCATCGGTGGCAATTTTTACATGCGGCAGCGTGGTCACAGGCGTGCGTAATGCTCCAGCCGAGCAAGGTAAGCGAGGGGGTCTTTACGCGTCACCAGCGCATCAGCGGGGGTGTTCAGCCAATCCCAAGCGCGCGTCAGCAAAAAGCGCAAGCACGCGCCGCGTGCCAATATGGGGAAGGCTGCTCGTTCAGCATCGGTTAGGCCAAAGCCTGCCTCATATCCTTCGACCAAGGCTGTGCCCACATCGGGCAGATAGCTATTGTCTGCGCCATCAAAGCTCCAACTGCTATGTGTGACGGCCAAATCCCAAGCCCGAATTTCGGTGCAGGCAAAGTAAAAGTCGATCACGGCACAAACCTGATCGCCTGACATCAAAACATTATCGGGAAAGAGGTCAGCATGGATCACACTGCGCGGCAAATCTTGCGGCCAGTTCGCGCGAATAAATGCACATTCATCTGCAACTCGCGCCTTTAGGCCCGGCTTAATTTTGTCCAGATCATCGCCGCATTTCTCGGCCAGCGCGTACCAACCTTCTGGCCCCAAGCTATTAGGACGGCTCATGGAAAAATCAGCCAGTGCCTCATGCAATTGGCCCAAAACGTGGCCTGTTGCACGCGCTTGTCCAGGGGTGGGGTGCGTGACGGATAGGCCAGGCATAAATGCCATCATCGCCATAGCCTTGCCTTGGCGGGTAATGGTGCCCGCACCCTTGGCGGTTTTCAATGCAGCAGGGACTGGGCAGCCTTTGGCCACCAGATGATCAATCATCCCCAAGAAGAACGGCAGATCATTTGTGTCCACCCGCTTTTCATACACAGTGAAAATGAAGCGGCCTTTGTCCGTCTCAACCAGATAATTGCTGTTTTCCACGCCTTCCGCGATGCCCTTGGCAGACCGCAAGGCGCCTGCACCAAAGGCGCGAACATACTCTGCCATGTCCTCGGCCGCGATGTGCGTGTAAACAGCCATGCTTAGGCCGTAAGTTTGCGAGGCAGTTTGAAGACCATATTCTCTTCTGCCGTTGTTATCTGCTCTTCGTTCAAGTCAAAGCGGTCACGCAGCGCCTCGATCACTTCACGCACCAAGACTTCAGGGGCAGAGGCCCCGGCTGTCAGCCCCAAGATGGTGGGCGTGCCCAACCACTCAAAATCAATATCTTTGCCACGCTGCACCAATTGCGCGGGCACACCAAGACGTTCTCCCACTTCTGCCAACCGCAGAGAATTGGATGAATTGGGCGCGCCAATCACAATTAGCTTTTCGGCACGGGCGCACACGGCTTTCACAGATTCTTGCCGGTTGCTGGTGGCGTAGCAAATATCCTCTCCACGCGGCCCCTGAATATCAGGAAAGCGCGTTTTCAACGCGTCAACAACGGCTGCTGTATCATCCACGGACAAGGTGGTTTGCGTCAAAAAGCCCAGCGTTGCGCCCTCATAATCTGGCAGGGCAGCCACATCTTCCACTGTTTCAACTAAGGTCATGGCGCCTTCAGGAACTTGACCAAATGTGCCAATAACTTCCGGGTGGCCATCATGCCCAATGAAAATGATATGCTTGTCCTGTTCCACCAGCCGCTCGGCCTGGCGATGGACTTTGGACACCAGCGGGCAGGTGGCATCTAGCCAGTCTAGCCCTCGAGCATCAGCTGTCGCGGGAATGATTTTGGGCACGCCGTGCGCGGAAAAGACGACGGGCACCCCGTCGGGCACTTCATCTAGCTCTTCGACAAAGACGGCGCCTTTGGCTTTGAGGCTATCCACAACAAAGCGATTATGGACAATCTCATGCCGGACATAGACGGGGGCACCATATTGCTCGATCGCTTTTTCCACGATCAAGATGGCGCGGTCCACGCCTGCGCAGAAGCCACGCGGGGCAGCAATTAACACAGTTAGGGGCGGTTTTGCATCGCTCATAGCCATTGCCCCTACGCGATTGCTTGCAGCCGGGAAAGGCGCTTCCTATACCAGCTCACCTTATCTGTGAGGAATCCATCTGACATGCTGCGCAAATCCTTCGTTCTGACCAGCCTTGCCGCCCTTGCTCTCACGGGCTGCACCAGAGAGGGGGATATTGATTCGTCGGGTGGTATTGCCATTACACGCTCGGCCTGTCCGGGCATTGCCATTCCGGTTTACACGGGCGATGTCACTTTGTTCAGTCCCGCTGAGGCGCGTACTGCTGATGCAATTGATGTTGTCGCGACGCTCAGCAATTTGCGCTCGTCTTGTGTTGAGCAGGGCGATGACATTGTTGCGACGGCCAGCTTTGACGTGGTTGCCACGCGAACCAATACCAGCGGTGCACGCCAGCTTGTCCTGCCATATTTTGCAACCGTAGTGCAGGGTGGCCGTGTCGTTGTGTCCAAGCGTATCAGCACAATTGTCCTGAATTTTGCTGATGGTGCGCGCCGGGCCGAGGCCAAGGGCAGTGCAACGGGATATGTGAACCATGCCGCCGCGACGCTGCCGCCGCAGGTGCAAGAACGCCTGACACGCAAGCGCAAAGCTGGCGATGTGGATGCTGCGCTTGATCCCTTGGCGGATCCCGATGTTCGCGCTGCTGTGCAAAAGGCCAGTTTTGAATTGCTTGTTGGCTTCCAACTGACTGACGAGCAGCTGAAGTATAACGCCACACGTTAAGCGGTTATCCCCGATGCGATGGCTTTACCCCTTGTGACTGGTTGACTCACACTAGGGGCAAAGCCATTTAAAGCGAGTCGCTGACAGCGCGGGAGAGAGTCCTGCCTGGCAGGTCCGCCGAAGGAGCAACCACCCCGGAATCTCTCAGGCAAAAGGACCGCGCTGACATATGTGGCACTCTGGAAAGCGTTCTGGCTTCGGCTAGAACCACCGAAGGGGTAAGCGGCAGCCTTTAGGCGCCGTGAAAGCTCTCAGGTTCCCGTGACAGAGGGGGTCCGGCGCACCGCTGCAAGGCATCGCGCTGGTAACTCTGTGCGTGGAGCCTTAGGACGTGAGCGAGACTGAAACACCCGAATTGGATGCCGCGGCAGAAGTGCCTTCTGCCTTGCCGCTAGATGCATGGCACCGCGCCCGTGGCGCGCGCATGGTGGGCTTCGCCGGCTATGATATGCCCCTTCAGTATGAAGGGATTATGGCTGAACATCTCTGGACCCGCGCCCATGCGGGTTTGTTTGATGTCTCGCATATGGGCCAATTGATGATTTCTGGGCCGGGCGTTGATGCCGCGCTGGAAAAGGTCATTTCCACTGATGTGACGACGCTGGCTGAAGGCCGCCAGCGTTATGGCCTTTTGCTTAACGACGAAGGCGGCATTCTGGATGATCTGATGGTCGCCCGTGCGCCAATGGGTCTTTATCTGGTCGTCAATGGCGCAATGAAATGGGATGATATTGCCCATCTGCGGGAGCATTTACCGGATGATATTGTTATCAATCATCTGGATGATCGTGCGCTGATTGCGCTGCAAGGCCCCGAAGCAGTGACCGCACTGAAGCGCGTCGTCCCCGGCGTCGACAAGTTATTCTTCATGGAGGCTGGCCCCTTCCTCTGGGAGCTGGAGCCGCTGTGGATCAGTCGATCTGGCTATACGGGCGAGGACGGCTTTGAAATCTCCATTCCTGCCGAACATGCCACAGCCTTTGTTGATGCACTGTGCGCGCAGCCGGAAGTGAAACCTATTGGTCTCGGCGCCCGCGATTCCTTGCGGTTGGAGGCAGGCCTCCCGCTATACGGGCATGATCTGGACCCAGAGACGGATCCTGTTTCTGCTGATCTCATGTTTGGTTTTTCCAAGCGCCGCCGCGCCGAAGGTGCCTTTCCGGGTGCCGACCGCATTTTGCCGCTGTTGACGAAAGGTCCCGACCGCAAACGCGTGGGCCTGTCCGTCGAAGGCAGAATGCCCGTGCGCGAAGGCGCAGTTATCTATGCAGGCAACACTGAAGTTGGCCGCGTGACTTCGGGTGGCTTTGCCCCCAGCGTCAATGCGCCCATTGCTATGGGCTATGTGTCCGCCAGCCATGCTGCTCATGGCACAGTACTGGACGCCGATGTGCGCGGCAAACGCGTGCCGCTGACCGTGACGCCCATGCCCTTCATTCCCAACAATTATCACCGCAGAGGAGCCGCCAAATGACTCGGTATTTTACGGATGAGCATGAATGGATTGAGGTGAACGGCAACGAGGCTGTTGTTGGCATTACTGATTATGCGCAGAGCCAATTGGGCGACATTGTGTTCGTTGAAATTCCGGCTGCGGGCACTGCTGTGACTAAGGGTGGCGATGCAGCTGTTGTGGAATCGGTGAAAGCTGCATCAGACGTTTACGCCCCTGTTTCCGGCACAGTGATCGCCGGCAATGATGCGCTGAATGATGATCCATCGCTCGTCAATTCAGACCCGGAAGGCGAAGGCTGGTTCTTCCGCCTGACGCTGGAGGATGCCTCGCAACTTGATGGCCGCATGGATGCCGCTGCGTACAAGGCTTTTGTCGCCGGTCTTTAACTTTTTACGTCACGCGGGAGCCGTTTGATGCGCTACCTTCCTTTAACTCCAGCTGATCGGCAGCAGATGCTGTCCGCCATTGGCGCGCAATCTATTGATGATCTGTTTGTCGATGTGCCTGCCGAGGCGCAATTGGACGGCCCTGTCCATGAGCTTCCCAGCCATGCCAGCGAAATGGCGGTGGAACGCCATTTCTCAAAGCTCGCGCGGCAGAATTTGGTGGCGAGTGACCATCCCTTTTTCCTCGGTGCGGGCGCCTATAAGCACCATGTGCCGGCAAGTGTGGATCACCTGATTCAGCGTGGCGAGTTCCTAACAGCCTATACGCCCTATCAGCCAGAAATTGCGCAGGGCACGCTGCAAATGCTGTTTGAATTTCAAACGCAAGTCGCGCGCCTCTTTGGCTGTGATGTGGCGAATGCCTCAATGTATGACGGCTCGACAGCCTGTTGGGAAGCGATCTCAATGGCGGGCCGCGTCACAAAGCGTAAAAAGGCCATTCTCTCCAGTGGTCTCCATCCGCATTATGTGAGTGTGGCCAAGACGATGGCGCGTTTTACGGGCGACCGTTTGGAAACTGCACGCCCCCATTTGTCGGCGCAGACAGATGCCGCACAGCTGATGGATGCCATTGATGGCGAAACCAGCTGTGTTGTCGTTCAATATCCCGATATTTTGGGCCGGATTGAGGATCTCTCGGCACTTGCGGCTCGCGCGCATGAGGTGGGCGCGCTGCTGATTGCTGTGGTGACCGAGCCTGTTGCTTTAGGCGCCATCCGCGCGCCGGGGGATATGGGCGCGGATATTGTTGTGGGTGAGGGCCAGTCGCTGGGTGTCGGCCTGCAATTTGGCGGGCCTTATGTTGGCCTGTTTGCGTGCAAGGAAAAATTCGTCCGCCAAATGCCGGGTCGGCTATGTGGTGAGACTGTGGATGCGCAGGGTAAGCGGGGCTTTGTGCTCACGCTGTCCACGCGCGAGCAACATATCCGCCGCGAAAAGGCGACATCCAACATCTGCACCAATGCCGGGCTGTGCGCCCTAGCGTTCAGCATTCACATGACATTGCTGGGGGAGCGAGGGCTTCGTGATCTTGCTGCACTCAACCATGCGCGCGCAGTGCAGGCGGCAGATCGCTTGGCGCAACTGGCAGGGGTGACTCTGGTGAACCACAGCTTCTTTAACGAGTTTACGTTGAAGCTGCCGAAGGAGGCGCGGCCGGTGGTTCAAGCCTTGGCAGAAAAAGGCGTGCTCGGCGGTGTCTCGCTGGGCCGCCTTTATCCCGATGCGGCAGATTTGGCGAACGGCTTGGTCGTCGCAGTCACGGAAATCGTGTCGGATGAGGATGTTGAGGCGCTGGCGACAGCGCTTGAGGAGGTGTTGGCATGACACTCAATCAAAGCGGATGGCGCCCGGAGATGGGTGGCGCGGCCCAGGCAGAGGCTGCAACCTTCACGGGCAATCGGGCCTTAATGCTGGAAGAGGCCCTGATTTTTGAAATTGGCGACAGCCAGACCACGGGGGTCGATATTGCGCCAGCACCCAAAGTCGCTTCGCGGCTTAGCGGGTTGGAGCGCAAGCCGGATATTGGCTTGCCCGGCCTGTCTGAGCCGGAAACAGTGCGCCATTATACGCGCCTTAGCCGCCAAAATTACGCGATTGATCTGGGGCTGTTCCCGCTGGGCAGTTGCACGATGAAGCACAATCCGCGCCTTAATGAAAAAGTCGCGCGGATGCCGGGCTTTGCAGATGTCCACCCGCTTCAACCGCAAGCCACAGTGCAAGGTGCGCTGGCTGTAATTGATGAGCTGGCGCATTGGCTGATTACGCTCACGGGCATGAAGGCCGTTGCGATGTCGCCCAAGGCAGGCGCACATGGCGAATTGTGTGGCATTTTGGCAATTAAAGCTGCCCTTGAGGCGCGTGGCGAAGATCGGCCAGTCATCCTTGTGCCGGAATCGGCGCACGGCACCAATCCAGCGACGGCAGCTTTTGCCGGCTTCCGTGTCGAGAGCATTCCCGCCACGCCCGAAGGCCGCGTGGATTTTGCAGCCTTGTCGGCGCGGCTTGGCCCCGATGTTGCGGGCGTGATGATAACCAACCCCAATACCTGCGGCTTGTTTGAGCGCGATTTGAAGCGCATTTCCGATGCGGTTCATGCCATTGGCGGATATGTCTATTGCGATGGCGCGAACTTCAACGCGATTGTTGGCCGTGTCCGCCCCGGTGATTTGGGCGTGGATGCAATGCACATTAATTTGCACAAAACATTCTCCACCCCGCATGGCGGCGGTGGACCGGGCTCCGGCCCCGTTGTGTTGTCAGAGGCGCTTGCGCCCTTCGCGCCTATCCCGCATGTCGTGCGGCACGCCGATGGCCATTTCCACTTGGTGGAAGAAGAAACGGCAGGCATGGAACTCCCCAACAGCTTTGGGCGGATGACGGCCTTCCACGGCCAAATGGGCATGTATACGCGTGCGCTGTCCTACATCCTCAGCCATGGGGCAGATGGTCTGCGTCAGGTGGCAGAAGATGCTGTGCTCAATGCCAATTACGTGCTGCGCCAGTTGGAAGGCGTGCTGGACGCACCTTTTGCGGGGTCAGGCCCATGTATGCACGAGGCGCTGTTCTCAGACGCCAATTTGGCCGAGGGCTTCTCCACGCTGGATATTGCTAAGGGCCTGATTGATGAGGGCTATCACCCGATGACCGTGTATTTCCCGCTGGTTGTGCATGGGGCGATGCTGATTGAGCCGACTGAGACGGAAAGCAAAGCGGCGCTGGACCAGTTTATTGGCGCGCTTCGTTCCATTGCGTTGCGGGCGAAGCAGGGGGATCCGGCACTGAAATCTGCGCCGCATTTCGCGCCGCGCCGCCGTTTGGATGAGACGCTGGCCGCGCGTAAGCCTGTGCTGGTCTGGTCACCGCCTGCCTTGGCCGAGGCCGCCGAGTGAGCGGCCCACAGCCCTTTTCCCTGGGCGCCGGGGCAGAGGCCAAGCGCCATGCCCCGGCAACGGCCCGCAATTATGATGCGATCCGCAGCATCTTGGCCGCAGCTTTGCCATCCCAAGGCCTTGTCTTGGAAGTGGCAAGTGGAACTGGCGAGCATAGCGTCCAATTCGCCGGCCATTTCCCGACGCTGACATGGCAGCCCAGTGATTATGACCCGCTGGGCCTTGCTTCAATTGCCGCATGGGCAAACGAGGCGGGGCACCCCAATTTGCGTGCGCCTGTGCAGTTGGACGCGAGCTCCGACCAATGGCCGCTCGATCAGGCAGATGCCATTTTGTGCATCAACATGGTTCATATTGCCCCTTGGGCGGCGACGCAGGGGCTGATGGCGGGGGCGGGGCGGTTGCTGCCTAAGGGCGGACTGCTGTATCTTTACGGCCCCTATGTGCGCCGAGGCGTGGAAACTGCGCCCAGCAATCTGGCTTTTGACGCGAATTTACGAGTCCATAACCCTGATTGGGGCCTGCGCGATTTGGATATTGTGACAGAGCTTGCCGCACAGCATGGGGTGCATCTTGAACAGGTGATCGAGATGCCAGCCAATAACCTCTCCCTCCTCTTTCGGCGGGGCTAGCGCAATCGGCGCTTTACGTACGCGTAAAGCCTCGCATAGCATCTCAGCAAAAGAGAATCGTGGAGAGGATTGCCAATGCCCGATGTGGCGGACTTGCTGACATTTGATGAATTTCTGTCGCACTGGGGCCGGGAGCGGCCAGATCGGCTGGCGATGCGCGAGGAGGATCGTTTCTGGTCCTATGCTGATTTGGAAGATCGCACTGCGCGGGTTGCCTCTTTCCTCAATTCCTATGGCCTCCAAAAGGGGGATCGTATCTGCTGGATCGGCAAGAACAGCGATATTTATTTCACGCTTTTTTATGGCGCGGCACGGTTGGGCGTGGTGATGGCGCCTATTGGCTGGCGGCTCGCCCCGCCAGAATGGGCTTATATTGTTAATGATACGCGCTCTAAAATTGTCTTTACTGGCCCGGGCTTTGAGACTGCAGCAGAGGCGCTGAAGGACCAGCTAGAACATGGTCCGCGCTTCATTGGTTCGGCAGAGGCGCGCCAGATTGTGGCGACGACGGATCGTATCCATTTTGATCCCGCTGGTGCGGATGATGCTGTGCTGCAACTCTATACCTCGGGCACCACTGGCAATCCTAAGGGCGTGGAGCTTTCTAACCGCAATCTCTTTGCGCTGCGCAAGGGCACGGCAAATGCGGGCCTTGCCTATACGCAATGGGAAGATGATGAAGTGGTGCTGGTCGCCATGCCCTGTGCGCATATTGGTGGCACGGGGCTGGGCGTGATGGCGCTTGCCAGTGGCTTGCCGGGCTATATTCTGGCGGAATTCACACCGGACGGCCTGTTCGATGCAATTGAGACAGGCGGCGTCACTCGCTTCTTCATTGTGCCTGCTGCGCTGCACATCTTGTTGCAGCACCCGCGCTGCGCCTCGGTGGATTACAGCCGGTTGAAATATATTCTCTATGGGGCTGCGCCCATTCCGCTGGAACTGCTGCGCCAGTGCATCCAGATGTTCGGCTGTGAGTTCATCCAAAATTATGGGATGACGGAGACCACAGGCACCATTGTTATGCTGCCGCCCGAAGACCATGATCCCAATGGCAATCAGCGGATGCGTTCGGCCGGCAAGCCCTTGCCCGGCGTGGAAATCAAAATTGTTGATGGGGATGGGAACGAACTGCCCGTCGGCGAAGTGGGTGAAGTCATCACGCGATCCTCCAACAATATGCTGGGCTATTGGAACCTGCCTGATGCCACTCAAAAGACGCTCACTGGCGATGGCTGGGTGCATACAGGCGATGCTGGGTATGTCGATGAAGACGGGTATCTCTATATTCACGACCGCGTGAAAGACATGATTATTTCCGGCGGCGAGAATGTGTATCCGGCGGAAGTGGAAAGTGCGATTTACGGCCATCCAGATGTGTTGGAAGTCGCGGTTATTGGTGTGCCAGATGACAAATGGGGCGAGGCGGTAAAGGCCGTTTGCGTGCCAAAACCCGGTGCCACAATCGATCCCGAGAACGTGATTGGCTGGGCGCGGGAACGCATTGCCGGGTTCAAGGTGCCCAAGTCGATTGACATCATTCCGGCTTTGCCGCGCAATGCCAGTGGTAAAATCCTCCGTAAGGATTTGCGTGCGCCCTATTGGGCCGGGCGTGATCGGCAGGTGAATTGACGATGGCGGGTGATCTGGCGGCCTTTCGCGCAGAGGTTCGGTCTTGGCTGGCCGAGAATTTGACGGACGAGTTGCGTGAGGTTGCTGCCAAATCAACCAGCGTCTTTGTTGATAAGCACTATACGCTCAAATGGCAGGCAATCCTCCACAAGAAAGGTTGGGTCGCGCCCAGCTGGCCTGCCGAATATGGTGGCACGGGATGGAGCGAGGCAGAACGGCACATTTTTGCATCAGAATCTGCGCTCGCGGGTGCGCCGCCTTTGTCCCCCATGGGGCTGCGCATGGTTGCCCCGGCGATCATGCATTATGGGACGGAGGCGCAAAAGGCCCATTATCTGCCGCGCATCCTGTCGGGTGAGGATTATTGGTGTCAGGGCTATTCCGAGCCGGGATCAGGCTCTGACCTCGCTTCGCTGTCATTGCGGGCGGATCGCGATGGCGACCATTATGCGCTCAACGGCTCGAAGATTTGGACAACGCACGCGCATTTTGCGAACAAGATGTTCTGCCTTGTCCGCACCAGCCGTGATGGCCGCCCGCAACAGGGTATCACTTTTTTGCTGCTGGACATGAACACGCCCGGCATCACGGTGCGCCCCATACATTCCATCGCGGATGACCATGATTTTAATCAGGTCTTTTTTGAAGATGTGCGTGTGCCCGTTTCAGGCCGGCTGGGTGAGGAAGATCAGGGCTGGAGCGTTGCCAAATATCTGTTGGAATTTGAACGCGCCGTTGCCCATTCTGCGGGGTTGAAGGCGGCCTTGGCAGAGGTGGTTCGCCATGCGCGTGCCTTGCCTGCCGGCGAGGAAGGGAGTCTGCTTGATCAGCCTGATGTCCGCCGCCGTATTTCAGGCCTTGCGGCGCAAATTGCCGCGATTGAGGCAAGCGAGGATGTGGTGATGGCGCAAGTGGCGCGCGGGCAGAATCCCGGGCCAGCGGCCTCCATGCTTAAAATTCAGGGGACGGAAACTGCACAAAAAGTGCAGGAATTGGCCGTGGAACTGGCGGGCGATTATGCGGCTGTCAGCCAGTTTTCCGCGCGTCAGCCGGGCAGCAACGAAGCCGCAATTGGGCCGGACATTGGCCTGATTGCTGTGCCGCGCTATTTCAATGGTCGGGCGGCATCCATCTATGGCGGCTCGAATGAAATTCAGCGCAATATCATCGCCAAGATGGTGCTGGGGTTATAGCGGCGCACTTATAGCGGTGCACTGGGCGCATCCGGCCGGTTATCTCGCTCACGCTGGCGGGTGAATGTAAAGCCCGGGCGATCTTTGAGCCGCTGATACCAGCTTTGCGTCAGCGGGCCCAATTCGGCATTATAGCCAAAGCTGCTGGCGAGATGCACCGCATAACCCACACAGATATCGGCAATTGTAAAGCGCCCGCCAACCAACCAATCGCGCCCATCTTCCAGTGCGGTTTCAATCGCTTTGGCGCGGCCCATGAAAAAGGCTTTATAATCCTCCACGGCTTGCGGGAGCTGGCGGTCTTTGGGCTCCAGCCGTGTGTAGCGCAGCACAATGGTCAGCGGGAAGGTGAGGGTGGCATCACTGCGGTGCAGCCAGTTGAGATAGGGGAGGTAATCTGGCTCATCCGGGCGGAGTTCCAGCGATGTGCCCGCCGCAATGCGTTGGCAGATGGCGGCGCTTTCAGTCAGCAAATGGCCATTTTCTTCCCAAGCAGGGATGGTGCCCAGCGGATTCACATCCTTAAATTCTTTGGCAAACCAGCGGGGCGGGAAGGCCCACATTTTTAAGGTGAGCGCAAAGCCTGCTTCTTCAGCGGCCCAAAGGCAGCGGAAAGATCGGGCGCCTTCGCAATGGTGCAAAATCGGCAGGCTCATATCGAAATCTCCCTTGGCTTGGCGATCGACAAGCGATGTTCCCGCCATGCAATATACAGGCCGCTGGCAATGATGATGGGCGCGCCCGCCCATGTAGAGGAACCGGGCAGCACGCCCCAAAACGCCCAGCCATACAGCGCAGACCAGATCAGCGCGGTATAATCCATGCCGACAACAGTTGAAACGGGCGCATAGCGCAGCGAGGCTGTGAGCGCGATTTGCGCCAGCCCTCCACACAGGCCAAGCCCCACAATAATCAGCCATTGCCGCGCATCATGGTTTTGTTCGCCCCAAGACAGCAAGTCCCTCAAAGGTGCCGGCAGCGGCAGCAGATGCAGGATGAGCAGCATCATCGAGGTGAGCAGCGAGAAGTAAAATACTGTTGTTGTCGGGGCCTCTGTCCGGCCCAGATCACGCAATTGCAGGCTGATAATCCCAATCATCAGCGAGGCCGTGAGGCCCACCAGCGCGCCTTTCAGCGGGAAGCCGCCACTGCCGGGCTGGATGACAATCAGCACGCCCACAAAGCCAATCAGCACTGCCCCCCAGCGGTGCGGGCCGACACGCTCCTTCAGCACAAGTGCTGAAAGCAAGGTTGCGAAAATTGGGACAGTAAAGCCCAGTGTCGCCGCTTCGGCCAAAGGCAACAGCAGCACGGCACCAAAAGTGAAGAACATTCCCGTCGCGCCAAGGAAAGATCGGCGGATGTGCGCGCCCAACCGCTCGGTGCGCAGGCTTGATAGGCCAGTGGACAGCAAGACCCAGACGAGCACAACTGGGATCGCTGCAAATTGCCGCCAGAACATGATTTCCGGCAAATGGATGCCGCTTTCGCTTGCCAGCTTGACGCATAAGGACAGGGTGGACAGGCCAAAGACGGCCAGCAAGCGCAGCCCCAGCGCCAGCATCCGCCTATCTTGGTGCGATGTTTGCCTCTCTGTCACGCAGGCTAGGCATAGGCGCCAGCCTCTCAAGTGCAACTGCAAATCAGCGCCTTAGGCCTATTCCGCTCTGAAAAGACTGGCCCGCTTCCGCGCACTGAGCTGGCAGCATAAGGTCGAGTTTGTGCCAGGGTTTCACCCCTGGGCGTGCGCATCTTTTTTGCCGCGGGCGCGGCGCAGTGCAGATAAGGCCACCCAACCGACAGTTGCGGCTGCGGCAAATGGCAGTGCGGATTTGACCGCGCGTCCCGCTATGGCCCCTAAAATTGCGCCTTTAATGCCACTATCACCATCGCGCCGGTCCAGCGCTGCGCCTGCCAATGCTCCTAACCAACCCATATCCATCTCCTTCTTCGCTATGGGGGCTAAATTTGCTGCAGCTCGTCTGGTTCCATGGGCTTGCGATATGGGTAGGCCCTCGGCTAACGCCGCTGTCATGAAGCACGCTCTCATCACCACTCGCGCCCAGAATTTCGCAGCTTGGTATCAGGAGGTTATCGCCGAAGCGGACCTTGCTGAAGAATCGGGGGTGCGCGGCTGCATGGTCATCCGCCCTTGGGGCTATGGCATTTGGGAACGCATCCAAAAACTGATGGATGCCCAGATTAAGCTGGCCGGCGTTGAAAATTGCTATTTCCCACTGTTCATCCCTTTGTCTTTCTTTGAGAAAGAGGCAGACCATGTGGAAGGCTTTGCCAAGGAAATGGCGGTTGTCACGCATCATCGTCTGATTGGCGATGGCAAAGGCAAGCTGGTGCCCGACCCAGAGTCGAAGCTGGAAGAGCCGCTGGTTGTCCGCCCGACATCGGAAACCGTGATTGGCGCAGCGATGAGCCGCTGGGTGCAAAGCTGGCGCGATCTGCCTTTGCTCACCAACCAATGGGCCAATGTTGTCCGCTGGGAAATGCGCACCCGCATGTTCCTGCGCACGTCGGAATTTTTGTGGCAAGAAGGCCATACCGCGCATGTCGACCGCGACGATGCCATGGTTGAAACGCGCCGCGCGCTCGAAATGTATCGCGCTTTTGCTGAAGGCCCACTCGCCATGCCTGTGGTGGCAGGTGAAAAGCCCGAGAATGAGCGCTTCCCCGGTGCCGTTGCAACCTATTCAATTGAAGCAATGATGCAGGATGGCAAGGCGCTGCAAGCGGGCACTTCGCATTATCTGGGCACGGGCTTCGCGGAAGCAGCGGGCATCCGATATCAGGATAAGGAAGGCACCCAGCAATATTGCCATACGACCAGCTGGGGCGTGTCCACGCGCCTCATCGGCGGCGTCATCATGACGCATGGCGATGATGATGGCCTGCGTTGCCCGCCGCAAGTGGCGCCGCAGCAAGTGGTGATTATCCCCATGTTGCGTGACAGCGATGAGGATGAGGCAATTCTTGAGTATTGCCGCAAGCTGGCAAGCGATTTGCGTGCTCAGTCCGCCTTTGGTGAGCCAGTGCGCGTGTTGCTGGATACCAAAGCCACCAAGGCCTCCAACAAGCGTTGGGCATGGGTGAAAAAGGGTGCGCCAATCCTTGTTGAAGTTGGCCCGCGCGATGTGGCGGGCGGCAATGTCGCCGTGCTGCGCCGGGATCGGCTCTATAAAGAGGATGGCAAGCTTGCGTCTTCCTTTGATCCGCGCGATGGCTTTATTGCCGCAGTATCTGCCATGCTCGAAGATATTGAGCGCACGCTGTACACCGAGGCGAAGGATCGGCTGGAGGCCAATATCCGCCGGGATGTAACGGATCTGGCCGCCCATTTTGCTGCTGAAGAAAAAGTCGTTGGCTGGGTGGAAGTGCAATGGTCACGCCCGACAGGGGCCGCGCTTACCAAGATTGTAGAGCAGCTAAAGGGCCTAAAGCTTACCATGCGCAACGCGCCTTTAGATGCAGCACCTGCCGATGGTCCGTGTTTCTTCACAGGCGATGCGGCGGTGGAACGTATCTTGATTGGACGCACCTATTAATCCCGCTAGACAGGCGCGATAGACAATCAAGAAAATGCCGGTAGGGCCGGCTTTGGGGGGATTTTACATGGAACGCACCCTAATCGGTCTGGCGGGCATTGCCCTTATCTTGCTCATTGCTGTTGCGCTCTCATCCAATCGCGGGGCCATTCGCCTGCGCGTTGTGGGGGCAGCTTTTGGGCTTCAGGCAGCCATTGCCGTGCTGGTGCTTTATGTGCCTGCAGGCAAAGCGATTATCCAAATGATGGCACAAGGCGTCAGCAACCTTCTGGGCTATGCCCGTGCGGGCGTTGATTTCCTGTTTGGCAATTTGGCCAAGCCAGAATTGGGCGGGTTCAGCTTTGCGATTTCGGCGCTGCCCGTCATCATCTTCTTCGCCAGCCTTGTCTCGATCCTCTATTATCTGGGCATCATGCAATTTGTGGTGAAGTGGATTGGCGGTGGCATTCAAAAGGCAACAGGCATTACCAAGGTGGAATCCCTAGGTGCAGCTGCCAATATTTTTGTTGGCCAAAGCGAGGCGCCATTGGTGATCCGCCCCTATCTCGCCACGATGACACCGGCCCAGCTGTTTACCATCATGACCGTCGGTATGTCGGGCGTGGCAGGCACAATTTTGGCAGCCTATGCCTCCATGCTTGGCAATGATATTTTGCCTTATTTGCTAGCGGCCAGCTTTATGTCGGCGCCGGGCGGCATTTTGATGGCTAAGCTGATGATGCCTGATGATCCTGCGGATTATGGCAAGGAACCTGTTGTCGAAGGTGAAATTCGCTTTGGCGATGAGCAACCCGCCAATATCATCATGGCGGCAGCTGAAGGTGCGCAAACAGGTGTCCGGCTGGCTGTGGCCGTGGGGGCCATGGTGCTGTCCTTCGTGGCACTGGTCGCCTTGGCCAACGGGCTGTTGGGCGGCGTTGGGGCGTGGTTTGGCTATCCGGATCTCAGCTTCCAGCAGCTTGTTGGCTGGGTCTTTGCACCAGTCATGTACATGCTCAACGTGCCTTGGTCTGAAGCGCAAGCTGCAGGTGGCCTGTTTGGCACCAAGCTGGTGCTCAATGAATTTGTCGCCTTTTCGCAACTTGGTCCAATGAAGGCCACGCTCTCAGCTACAACAGTGGCTGTCGTCACCTTTGCGCTGTGCGGCTTTGCCAATTTCAGCTCTATTGCCATTCAAATGGCGGTCACAGGCGGCCTTGCCCCCAATCAGCGGGCAACCATTGCACGTTTGGGCTTGAAGGCGTTGCTTGCCGGCAGCTTGGCTAATTTGATGAGTGCAGCCTTGGCAGGTTTGTTGGTTGGGGCCTGAATTTAGGCGGTTTCGCGCGCCATTAAATCGGCCATATCAATATCAAGCCTGTCAATCAGGGTGCGCATGCGTGGCCAGATGCGCGTGAGGAAAATCTCACGCTCTTGCACTTTGAGCGCCTGAACAGCACCCGGGGCAACAAACATGCCAATGCCCCGGCGCACCACCACATGGCCATCATCCTGCAAGGTTTGATAGGCTTTGGCGACAGTCAGCGGATTGGTGCCCGTTTCGGCTGCAAAGGCGCGGACAGAGGGCAGTTGATCCCCCTCTTTATAGGTGCCTTCGATAATCTGGATCGCCAGCATACCGCGCAGGCGCAGATACACGGGAATTTCGTCAAAGCTTGCTGCTGTCATGCCACCTTAATACAGCAACGCAGTTTCTAAGTCACGTAAAAATCACGCTTCAGGGCTGCCAAGCGCGCACAACATCGCTCAAATTGGGCCGTGGACGCTCTTCCAGCGCTTTGCTGGGGGAACCAAGAAAGACAAAGCCGGCAATGTGCTCATCCCCCGTGCCAAAGGCATCTCGAACGCGGGCGGAATAGGTTGGCCAGCCCGTCAGCCAACCGCCAACAAAGCCCAAGGCATGCGCGGCGTTCAGCAACTGCATACACGCCGCCCCAGTGGACAATTCCTGCTCCCAAAGCGGAATCTTACTGCCGACAACTGGGCTGGAGAGAACCACCACCAGCGATGGGGCCTGATGGGCAAATTGCACCATGGCGTCCAATTCCAGCTTGCCGGCCTCCGGCTTTTCGGCCTGATAAGCGCTGACCAGCAAATCGGCGAGCGCATTGCGTTGGTCCGCCGCCAAAGTCACAAAGCGCCACGGGGCAAGCTTGCCATGATCGGGCACGCGGCTTGCGGCTGTCAGGATTGTCTCTAACTGCGCTGCATCCGGGCCGGGGGCAATCATATCGCGTGGCTTGCCAGACCGGCGGGACAGAAGAAGCGAAATGGGCGTGGTCGTGTCGTTGAACATTAGGCGGCGCTAACAGGCGGGATTGGCGGGTGCAATCTGTCTATTGGTCGGTCCCGCGCGCTTTGCCCCATTGCCGGGCAGCCGTGTAGCCCAGATAGCCTGTGCCGAAGAGCGCCCAAAGCGGCTGGGGAATGCCATTGAGATAGGCATTCATGCCGCCCGCTATGTCGCGCGCCATTTGCGGCTGCACGGCGGCAATCAGCCCCATGGGGATAGACCAGAGGATGATGGCATACATCACATAGAGGAAACTCGGCCTTGCCCGGCTTGTCCACGGGTCAGGCGATTGTGCTTCGGCAATCAGTGCTGAAAGTTGCGTGCGCACAGCCTCCAGCTCTTGCGTGCCTTGCAGCTTTAACAATTCCAGCTTCGCTGCATCGCGCGCTTTTGGGTCTGGTATAATCTTATCAATCAGCTTGGTGACGGGGGAGAGGATATCAATCAACGCCATCTGGCTATCTCCGGTTCATGAGTCGCGCCGAAAATAACCAGATGGGTTAAGTGTAGGAAAGTTATTTTTCCAAAATTCGCCTATTTTGCAGCTTCCTGCGTAATCCAGCGATCAACGGCAGCTTCCAAAACATCCAGTGGAACAGCACCTTGTGCCAACACGATGTCGTGGAAGCGGCGCAAATCAAATTTGGCGCCCAGCTTGGTCTCCGCCCGACCGCGAAGTTCACGCAGCTTTATTTCGCCAATCTTATAGCCCAGCGCTTGCCCCGGCCAAGAGATGTAGCGATTCACTTCTGCCTCAATATTCGCCGCACTCAGCGCGGAATTTTCAGTCATGAAGCGAATGGCTTGGTCCTTGGTCCAGCCCTTGGCGTGCATACCCGTATCCACAACCAAACGGCAGGCGCGCCACATTTCATAGCTGAGGCGACCCATCATTTTTTCGGGCGTGTCATACAGGCCCATTTCTTCGCCCAAATATTCGGAATACAGGCCCCAGCCTTCGCCATAGGCCGTGAACCAAGATGCGTGCTTGCGGAAATCGGGCAGGTCAATTTCCTGCTGCAACGCGCCTTGGAAATGGTGGCCGGGCACGGATTCATGCGCGGTCAGGGCCGGCAATTCGTAAATGGGCCGTTGGTTTAGCTTGGACGTGTTGACGTAATAAAATCCAGCAATCCCAGCTGTCAGCGATCCGCCATTATAATAAGCAGTCGTCGTCGTTTCGGCGATTTCCTTTGGAATTTCGCGCAAGCCATAAGTCAGCCGGGGCAGCTTGCCAAAATATTGGGGCAGCTTGCCATCAATCAACTTTGCTTGCCGCGCTGCGGCCTGCATCAATTGCTCAGGCGTGGTCGCATAATATTGCGGGTCGGTCCGCAACTTGGCGATCATCGCCTGACGATCGGGATAGCCAGCTGACTTCGCCACCGCATCCATCCGCGCCAAAATGCGTGTGACTTCGTTAAGGCCAATTTGATGGATCTGTTCTGGCGTCAAATTTGTTGTCGTGTGGGTGCGCGCGCGAAAGGCATAATAGGCTTTGCCATCCGGCAGGTAGGACGCACCAACGCGCTTGCTGCATTTGGGCTGATATTCTGTCAGGTAGAATTTCGAAAAGGCATGATATTCCGGCGTTAACACATCGCGGATGAGGCGCACGGCCTCGGCCTTCATCTGTGCCCAATCTGCCTCACTCACATCTGCAGGCTTATTGCGCTTAAACGGCCCATAGAAACGCGTGTCGTCAGCCGCGCCAGCAACGGCCCCGTCCACAGTCTTTTCAAACTGGCCCATGGCAGCGCAGGGCTGCACATATTCCTTGGCAACAGCTTGCCGCGTGATGGAGATAATCTCTGCGTTCATTTTCGGGAATTGTCCCAACCGCGTCAGATAGCTGCGATAATCGCGGCCTGTGAACATCGGCAAATTATCGCCCAAGCCGGCAAAGCTTTGATAGGGGCTTTCATATGTGGTGAAGAGCATCATGCGCTGATCAAAGCGATTGGCCTCGATTTGCTCGCTCAAATTGCGCGCCAGCACCCCTTTATTGGCACGTTCGGTCTCGGTTAGCCCATCTTCGGGAATGGCGTTCAGTCGATCGAGCAGCTTCTGCGCGGCAGCGGCGGATTTGTCCTGCGCGGCCAAGCTGATGTCTGGCAGCTTGTCGTCATAATCGCGCACGCCAAGGCTGGTCGCTGAAATGGGATTCTCGCTCAACCACCATGACCAATGATCGCTGATGACCGCTTTCAAATCATCAGCAGGGGCCGCAACGGCGGGGGCGGCAACCCCCAGCAATAGGGCAGTGACAATCCGGCGCATTGGCAATCTCCTCATGATGATTTCTTCCATATTCGCTTCAGCTTGCATCGCTTTGAAACAGGCCGCTATGGACACAGTAACGTAAGTTAGAATTTTCAGGGGATAGTCTGTCATGCGGTACATCGTTCCAACTCTTGTCTGTGCAATGGCCAGTACCAGCCTTTGGGCAGCGCCCGCGGCTTCGCCCGTCGCGGTGGCCAGTCTGGCTTATCCTGCCACGCGCGCGACGGATTTGGCTGAAGAGCAGTTCGGGCAGAAAGTGGCAGATCCCTATCGCTGGCTGGAAAATGACGTGCGCACGGATGCCGAGGTGCGGCAATGGGTGGATGCGCAAAACACTGTCACGCAATCCTATTTGGCAACATTGCCGGGCCGTGACATTTTGGCCGGGCGGTTAAAGGCATTGTTTGATTTTGAACGCATCGGCACGCCGCAAAAGGCGGGTAACCGCTATTTTTTCACGCGCAATGATGGTCGGCAGAACCAATCGGTCCTGATGGTGCAAGAGGGGCTGGCAGGCACGCCCCGTGTGCTGATTGATCCCAATGCATGGGCCAAAGATGGGGCGACTGCCTTGGCGGAATGGCGGCCCTCGGGCGATGGGCGCTATCTGGTATATACAGTGCAAGATGGCGGAACGGACTGGCGCATTGTCCGCGTGTTGGATGTCGCAACTGGCAAGCAATTGGGCGATGAGCTGCGTTGGGTGAAATTCTCCAACATCAGCTGGACGAACGATAACAAGGGCTTTTTCTATTCCCGCTTCCCCGAAACGCAAAAAGAAGCGCAGTTCCAATCGCTCAACACCAACCAGTCAGTTTGGTATCACCGCGTCGGCAGCACGCAAGCGGCTGACACCAAGGTTTATGAAACGCCAGACCGCCCCTTATTGGGCCATTCGGCCCAAGTCACGGATGATGGGCGCTATATTCTTATCACCTCGTCCGGTGGCACGGATAATCGCTATGAGTTGACTGTCGGCAAGCTGGAAAAATCAGGCGGGTTCACGCATGGTGTCACCTTCAAAACCTTGGTGCCCGGGCTCGACCATGATTGGGAGTTGGCGGGTTCGCTGGGGTCCACCTTCTTTTTCATGACGAATAAAGAGGCGCCGCGTGGGCGTTTGGTCGCGCTGGATGTTGCCAAGCCAAAACAGCCCCTGCGTGAAATTGTGAGTGAGACCAAGGATACGATGGTTGGCGCTTCGCTGATTGGGACGCGGATGATCCTCGCCTATCTGGGCGATGCGCGCTCGCAAATTGAGCTGCGCGAGCTGGACGGTAAGCTGGTATCAGAAGTGCAGCTGCCCACGATCGGTACAGCCTCGGGCTTTGGCGGCAAAGGCGGGGACTCTGAAACATTCTTCACTTTCTCCAGCTTTGCGGCACCGCCTACGGTTTATCGCTTTGATACCGCGACCAGCAAAGTTGAAACATTCTTCAAGCCCAAGGTGGCCTTTGACCCTGCAGATTATGTGACCCAGCAAGTTTTCTATGCGTCAAAGGATGGCACGCGCATCCCGATGTATATCATCAAGCGCAAGGACACGCCCGCCAGCGCGCCAACAATCCTCTATGGATATGGTGGGTTCAACATTTCGCAAACACCGTCATTCAGCCCGACACGTCTGGCATGGATTGAGCAGGGTGGGGTCTATGCCATTGCCAATCTGCGTGGCGGCGGGGAATATGGCAAAGCCTGGCATGATGGCGGCCGCCTCGCCAAAAAACAGAATGTGTTTGATGATTTTATTGCCGCGGGTGAGCATCTGATTGCCTCAGGCGTCACAGGCGCCGGAAAGCTGGCCATTGAGGGCCGGTCAAATGGCGGCTTGTTGGTTGGCGCCGTGACCAACCAGCGGCCAGATTTATTTGCCGCGGCTCTGCCGGCAGTGGGCGTGATGGATATGTTGCGCTTTAACCGCTTTACGGCAGGGCGGTATTGGGTGGATGACTATGGGGATCCAGCCAAGGAAGCGGATTTCGGCGTGCTGCGCGCTTATTCTCCCTATCACAACATCAAAGCTGGAACGTCCTATCCGGCAGTTTTGGTGACAACGGCTGACACGGACGATCGGGTCGTGCCCGGCCATAGCTTTAAATATACAGCTGCACTTCAGGCTGCCCAATTGGGGGATAAGCCCCAACTTATCCGCATTGAAACGCGTGCTGGCCATGGCTCGGGCAAGCCGACGGATAAGATTATTTCTGAAACGGCAGATCTTTGGGCCTTTGCTGCAAAATGGACGGGGCTAACGATTCACCCCATTCGGTAAGGCCGCAGCAGGACGGGCCGGGAAGGAGCATTTATTTTAAGCCGACAATAGATGAACCCTAGCCTAATAGTCGGTTCAGCACCCTGTCATTCAGACAGGGGCAGTCTTGTCTTACCGGCGCATATGCCGGGCAGTGTGGAGACAAGATATGAAAATGCTATCCACGGCCATGCTAACGGGCATTGCAGGATCCCTGTTGGTCACAGCAATGCCCGCACAAGCACGCGGCTATCATCGAGATCGTGACCGGATTGATGCAGGCGATGTGATTGCGGGCGCCCTGATTATTGGGGGTATTGCTGCCATTGCGTCTGCGGCGAACAAGGATAGGCGCTGGCGCGGCGGCTATGATGATCGCTATGCAAGCCGCGATGCTGTTGACCAATGCGTGCGTGCAGCACAGCGCCAAGCCAATCGCTATGGCGGCTGGGCACGCGTGACCGATGTTACACGCATTGACCGTGTGCGGGACGGCTATGTGGTGCGCGGCCGCGTGGTGGTGGAGCGGCGCGGCAGCTGGCATGATCGCTCTGGCGTGAGCTGGGATCGCGGCGCTGATCGCACGTGGGACCGCACTTGGGATCGCAATGATGGCGGCGGCTGGGATCGTCAGGACCGTTGGGGCTATCGCTATGATCGCTATGACGATGGCTATGACAAGGGCCGATTTGCCTGTGTCACGCGCTATGGCCGGGTAGACGATCTCGTCCTGTCGGGTCTGCGCGGGTAAAGGCCGGTTCGGGCGGGCAGTCCCCAAGAGAATGCCCGCCTTTAGCCCCTAAACTAGACAGAGTGCGATGGGCTGCTTATCGGCTCGGCATGACTGTTCAGCCTTCCGATTCCATCCTTATTGTCGATTTTGGCAGCCAAGTGACGCAGCTTATTGCCCGTCGCGTCCGCGAAGCCGGGGTCTATAGCGAAATCGCGCCGTTTAATGCCGCAGATGCGGCGTTTGATCGGATGAAGCCCAAGGGCATCATTCTTTCAGGCGGGCCGGCCTCGGTGCCGGAAGCGGGATCGCCTCGTGCACCCCAGCGTTTTTTTGAGGCAGGCATCCCAATTTTGGGCATTTGCTATGGCCAGCAAACCATGTCGCAACAATTGGGTGGCACGGTTGAGCCGGGCGATAGTGGCGAATTTGGCCGTGCCTTCATTGATATTGCGGATGACTGCTTGTTGTTTGATGGGCTTTGGGAAAAAGGCTCGCGTCACCAAGTTTGGATGAGCCATGGCGATAAGGTGACGGCTTTCGCCCCTGGCTTTCGCGTTGTGGCGACAACTGAAGGCGCGCCTTTTGCTGTGATCGCGGATGACAGTCGCCGCTTTTACGGCACGCAATTCCACCCAGAAGTGGTCCATACACCGGATGGCGCGAAGCTGATTTCCAACTTCGTCCATAAGGTCTGTGGGCTTGCGGGCGATTGGACGATGGCGGAATTCCGCGCCACCAAAATTGCCGATATCCGCGCCCAAGTGGGCGATGGCCGGGTGATTTGTGGCTTGTCGGGCGGCGTTGATTCTTCAGTGGCTGCTATTTTGATCCATGAAGCGATTGGCGATCAGCTCACCTGCGTGTTTGTCGATCATGGCCTGTTGCGCCTCAATGAGCGCGAGCAGGTGGAGCAGTTGTTCCGCGAACATTATAAAATCCCGCTCGTTGTGGTGGATGCCGAAGCCCGCTTCATGGCCGGGCTAGCGGGCGTGACTGACCCGGAACAGAAGCGCAAATTCATTGGTGCAGAATTCATCAATGTCTTTGAGGAAGAAGCCAAGAAAATCGGCGGTGCAGATTTCCTTGCCCAAGGCACACTGTATCCCGACGTAATTGAATCCGTCTCCTTCACGGGCGGGCCTTCCGTGACCATCAAAAGCCACCATAATGTTGGTGGCCTGCCCGCGCGGATGAACATGAAGCTCGTTGAGCCTTTGCGTGAATTGTTCAAAGATGAAGTCCGCGCGCTTGGCCGAGAGTTGGGCCTGCCAGATATCTTCGTTGGCCGTCATCCCTTCCCGGGGCCGGGCCTTGCCATCCGCATTCCAGGCGAAGTCACCAAGGAACGTTGCGACATTTTGCGCAAGGCAGATGCCGTCTATCTGGAAGAAATTCGCGCGGCTGGGCTTTATGATGCCATCTGGCAGGCGTTCGCCGTGCTGCTCCCCGTGCGTACGGTGGGGGTGATGGGCGATGGCCGTACTTATGACAGCGTCTGCGCATTGCGGGCGGTGACCTCAACCGATGGCATGACGGCGGATATTTATTCGTTCGACAGCGCCTTCCTCAGCCGTGTGGCGACCCGCATCGTTAATGAAGTGAAAGGCATTAACCGCGTGGTCTATGACTATACGTCCAAGCCGCCCGGCACGATTGAGTGGGAATAACTCAATGACGTTGACCGTTTATGGCATCCCAAATTGCGACACTGTCAAAAAGGCTCGCGTCTGGCTGGAGAGCCAAGGGCTGGCCTATGATTTCCATGATTATAAAAAGCTTGGCGCTGATGCGGATAAGCTAAAGGCGTGGTGCGCGGCTTTGGGGTGGGAGCAAGTGCTGAACCGCGCTGGCACCACCTTTCGCAAGCTGCCCGATGCCGACAAGGCGGGGCTGAATGAAGCGCGTGCCATTGCGCTGATGCTGGACCAGCCGTCAATGATCAAGCGGCCGATTGTGGAATATTCCGGCGGCGTGTTGGCGGGGTTTAAGCCGGATATCTGGTCTGGTGTGCTTGGCTAAGCCATGTCATTTTCTGGTCTTATAAATTTTATAGGGCTGGACGATGATGACACGCCTGATCGTTGCAACGCTGACTGCCTTGTTCATCGGAGGCCCGCTGATGGCGGCTGACACCAAGCCTATCTTAATTGCGCATCGTGGCGCCAGTGGCGACCGGCCTGAACACACGCTGGCCGCCTATGAACTGGCGATTGAAAAGGGCGCTGATTTTATTGAGCCTGACTTGGTGTTGACCAAAGACGGGGTTTTGGTCGCCCGACACGAGAATGAAATTTCTGGCACAACGGATGTTGCCAGCCATGTGGCATTTGCCGCCCGCCGCGCGACCAAAATAATCGATGGGCAGCGCGTTACAGGCTGGTTTACCGAAGATTTCACCCTTGCTGAACTGCGCACCTTGCGCGCGCGCGAACGCCTGCCCGAGGTGCGCCCCGCAAATACGGCTTATGATGGGCAATTTCTGATCCCGACATTTGAGGAAATTCTGGCGCTTGCCGCGCGCGAAACCAAAGCGCGGGGCCGTGCCATTGGCGTCTATCCAGAAACCAAACATCCCAGCTATTTTGCTGGCATTGGATTGCCCCATGAAGCGCCCTTGTTGGCGGCATTGGCGCGGCACGGATTAACGGAGCCAACGTCTCCCGTTTTTATCCAATCCTTTGAGGTTGGGAATCTGCAAGCCCTGCGCCACAAGACTAAGGTTCGGCTTATTCAGTTGATTGAGGCCGATGGCCACCCCGCAGATCGACCAGACCTGCCAACTGCCAAGATGATCAGCCCTGCAGGCCTGGCAAACATTGCACGCTATGCCGATGGGATTGGGCCGGATAAATCGCTGATCATTCCCCGTGACGCCTCTGGTCGCCTGACCATGCCCACCGCCTTGGTGGCCAACGCCCACGCCGCAGGCTTAAAGGTGCATCCTTGGACTTTTCGCGCCGAGAATTATTTCTTGCCAACTGATCTGCGTCACGGGCCGGACCCACGCAGCAGGGGGGATTTAGCAGCAGAAATCCGCGCCTTTGTTGCGGCGGGCGTTGACGGGCTTTTTTCTGACAATGCAGCTGAAGCGCGGGTGGCGCTGGACTGAACAGACTATGTCAGGCGCGCCTGCCGCGCCTCAAATCAGTCCTGCTTTTCGAGCGGCTTGGCTGCGGGCTTTGAAAATGGCTGGGCAAATTGGGCCGAGAGTTTCCACAAGCCAAATGTCAGAGCAGCGCCCACAATGCCATCACTGGCATAATGCCAGCCCAAATAGATAGAGCCGATCCAGATCAGGATGGCATATCCAACAAAGGCCCAGCCAAGCCAGCGGTGAATGCAAAAGCCACCAATGGCGAACAGCGTCGCCATTGAAACATGCACTGATGGCATGGCTGATATGCCAAAGCCGGGCAGATAATTTCCGCTGAAATAAACCTTCATCAAGAGATTATGGCCCATGGGTGTTGCCAAGAGGCTGCCTTGCGCCCGGACCTGTTCTCCCAGCCGGATAATCTCATCATGCAGCGCCTGAAAACTTGGCTCTGGCCCAATCATATGCGGGTAGAACATGGGGCCAGCAGAGGCGAGCAGCCACGCCGCCACCCCGCCCACGATCACCCAAACGCCCAGCCAACAGCCAATAAGCCGCGCCCGAACCAAGGGGTCGTGGATCAGCGCAACCCACAGCACAGGGCAAAACATCAATATGGGCAGCCACACGCCATAAGCGCGGTCCAAAAACAGAGTGAACCAAACTGAGCCAAATAGGCCATGCATCACTTGCCAAGGATCATAGCCGAAAAACAGAATCCGATCGACTGAGGCCAAAAGAGGATCAAACGGAAATCCGCGCGCCTTCAGGATGAACTGTTTGAACATCCCATAGACGGGAATGGTGAGGCTGGTGATCAGCGCGGTGGTGACCATCCACTGCGCCCGCGCATGGAAAATGGCAAAGCGATGGCCGGCAAATGTTTCAGCTAAGCGGATCACGCCCCAGACCACTGATACGCTGACCAATGGCAGCAGCAGGTAAAGCCGCATTCCGCGCATCAACAATCGAAAGGTAACGGGTGTAGCGAGCCACAGGGCAAAGCCAGTAACCAGCACAAAGCCCAACAGGGCCGCCAAAAACAGCTTTTCGCCCCGTGGAAGGTCCCGATGGAATTTGAGCGGGAAAAAGCTGACAGGAAAGCGCCAGCGCCGCGCCGCAATGGGCGCAGAGGTCATGCCATCGTGCGAGCTTGTGTCGGTCATTTGGTGCCGCTGGCCCCCATCATGCCCAGCCAGTCTGGACTGCATCGCGCATCGCCTACTCAATCGCTAGAGATTGGGCAAGAAAATGTCGTCAAACTGTCATAATTTGTCGGGCGTTGCGCTGGATTGCATTGCAGGCTTTGCCTCTGGCGGCGGCACAGTCTATGGAGGCTGCATGTCTACGACTTCGACCACGCTCACGCTTGATACCTCTACAAGCCGCGCCAACCCGACGCCGACGCCAATGAAGCGTCTAACTGTGCCGCGCATCCGCCAGCGCAAAGGGGGGGAGCCCTTGGTCATGCTGACGGCGTATACCGTGCGCATGGCGCAGTTGCTGGACCCGCATTGCGATATGCTGTTGGTTGGAGATTCGCTGGGGCAAGTCATTTACGGTCTGCCGCACACAGTGGCTGTGACAATGGAAATGATGGCAGCGCATGGTGCAGCTGTTGTGCGTGGCAGCTACCACGCCGCCGTCATCGTCGACATGCCCTTTGGCAGCTATGAGGGCTCGCCAGAACAGGCCTTTGCCAATGCGTCGCGCTTGTTGAAAGAAACTGGGGCGGCTGGCGTCAAGATTGAGGGCGGTAAAGTCCTTGCGCCCACAGTTGAATTTCTAACGTCACGCGGCATTCCCGTTATGGCGCATGTCGGCCTGACCCCGCAGGCCGTGAATATTTTGGGTGGCTATGGCGTGCGCGGTAAAAGCGATCAGGAAGCCCGCACAATTGTGGAAGATGCCGTCGCCATGGCAGAGGCGGGGGCCTTTGCAATGGTGATTGAAGGCGTGCTGGAACCCATTGCTATTGAAATCACGCAGAAAGTTGCCTGCCCCACCATTGGTATCGGCGCCTCGGCCCAGTGCGATGGTCAGGTGCTGGTGACTGAAGATATGCTGGGCCTGTTTGAGCGTACGCCCAAATTCGTCAAAAAATATGCGGGTATGTCGAGCTTTGTCGCAGAAGCGGTAGAGCAATATTCCAAGGATGTCCGCAACCGGACATTCCCTGGCAAGGATCAGCTCTACTTGGCATGATGCTCTTGCCGCTTCCCCTTGGTTCGCCGCGCGGCTAAGGGACTACTCACTTGTTATCAGGAGACTGGCCTTGGCGCTCCCGCCGATTAACACCTCAGAAGACAGCTTTATCCGCGAAGTTGATGAAGAGCTGCGGCGCGATAAGCTGCTGGGCTTTTGGCAGAAACATGGCCGGTTGCTGATTGGCGCTGTGATTCTGGCGCTGGCAGCGCTGGGGGGCTGGCTATTCTGGCAAGACCAGCAGGCAAAGGCATCCGCGCTGGAAAGCGAAAAACTGGATGAGGCTGTGCGTCTTGCCTCGTCAGGCAATGATGCAGGAGCAATGAAGGCGCTCGCCGAGCTGAAGGCATCTCCGCGTGATGGCTATCGCGCCACCGCAATGCTGACTGAGGCTGCCGTGCTGCTGCAAAAGGGCAAGCTGGATGAGGCTGTTAAAACCTATGCCGCCATTGCCAAGGATGAAAGCCTGGCTCAGCCATGGCGAGATTTGGCGATTATCCGCCAAACGGCAGTGCAATATGACCGGGTTTCGCCGGATGAGGTGATTGCCCGTCTCTCACCTTTGGCGGTGAAGGATAATCCCTGGTTTGGCAGCGCGGGCGAAATGGTGGCTATTGCCTATTTGAAGAAAAACCGGGTTCAGGATGCGGCAAAATTGTTTGATGCGATTGCAGCAGACAAAAGCGTGCCTGAAACAATTCGTGGCCGTGCGGCAAACATGGCAGCCTCGCTGTCTGGTCGTGCCCCGGCTGCTAACCAAGGAAGTGCCAAATGATTGGGTCTCTCTCTTTGCGTGGCAAAGTCCTTGTCCTTCTGCCCACGCTGCTTGCCATTTCGGCGTGCGGCGTCTTTGGCAGCAATAACTCAAAGCGCCCGCGTACGCCCGTTTTGGGAGAGCGCGTTGCCATTTTGACGTCGGAAGCGGCGGCAGAGGCTGATCCGGCGCTTGCTGGAGTGGAAGTACTTTTGCCGCCCGCCCAGCCTAATCTGGCATGGGCCCAACCGGGCGGCAATGCTGCTAAGTCGATGGACCATCCAGCGCTTGGCACGTCACTTGGCCCCGTTTGGCGGGCCAAAATTGCCGGGTCGAGCAAGAAACAGCGTTTGGCGGCGTCCCCCGTTGTGGCGGATGGTAAGCTGTACGTCATGGATACCGAAGCCCGCATCCACGCCTTTGATGCAAAGACGGGCGCGGCACTTTGGGACGTGGCGTTCGGAGCCGCTGGCAAGGATCGTAAGGCCGCTTGGGGCGGTGGGGTCAGCGTTGAGGGCGATGTTCTCTATGCGACCAATGGCTTGGGTGATGTCGCCGCGCTGAAGACCAGTGATGGCAGCATTATCTGGAAAAAACGCCCAGCTGGCCCGCTGCGTGGCGCCCCGTCCATTGGATTGGGCAATGTATATGTAATGACAGCGGACAACCAGGTTTTTGCCCTGCAAACTGCTGACGGCACAGTGCAATGGCAGGAGTCCGGCGCGACCGAATTGACGGGCGTATTTGGCGTCAGTGCGCCGTCAATTGGTCAGGGAACAATTGTGGCAGGCTTTTCCTCTGGGGAGCTTAATGCCTATCGCTACGAAAATGGCCGTGTGCTGTGGGGCGATGCCTTGACGCGCACCAGCACGACAACCTCAGTTTCTGCGCTGGCCGATATTGACGCAAGCCCGGTCATTGATCGGGGTCGTGTTTTCGCCGTGGGCAAGGGTGGCCGCATGGTCAGCCTAGAATTGGTGACTGGCCAGCGCCTCTGGGAAATCAACCTCGCGGGGATTTCGACGCCATGGGTTGCGGGGGAATGGGTGTTTGTGGTGACGGATGATGCGCGCTTGCTGTGCATTGCCCGCGGCACAGGCAAGGTTCGCTGGGTCAGCCAACTGCCGCGTTATCGTGTCGAAGCGAAGAAGAAAGATCCGATCAGCTGGGCTGGGCCTCTTCTTGCGGGAGACCGATTGATTTTGGCCAGCTCGCAAGGGCAGTTGGTCAATGTCTCAGTGGCGGATGGTAAGGTCCAATCCCAAACCAAGGCTGGCGGGCCAGTTTTATTGTCGCCCATTGTGGCGGACAATATGCTCTATGTCCTCGATAATGACGGTCGCCTGACCGCCTGGCGTTGAGGAGGCCATAAAGATGGCCTCCGCGCTCCCCGTGGTCGCCATTATCGGGCGGCCGAATGTCGGCAAATCGACCTTGTTCAATCGGCTGGTTGGCAAGCGCTTGGCGCTTGTCGATGATCGGCCCGGCGTCACGCGAGATCGCCGCGAAGGCGAGGCCAATTTGCTGGGCCTTGAATTCCGCATTGTCGACACAGCTGGCTTTGAATATGAAGACGCCCAGACACTGCCGGGCCGGATGCGCGCGCAGACAGAGGCTGCTGCCGAACAGGCTGATGTCGCGCTGTTCGTCATTGATTCGCGCGCGGGCATCACGCCGTTGGATCAAGAAATTGCCAATTGGCTGCGCAGTCTTTCAACTCCAATCGTCCTCTTAGCCAATAAAGCGGAGGGCCGGGCAGGCCAGCCAGGGATTTTGGATGCCTATTCGCTGGGCTTAGGAGATCCCATTCCCTTCAGCGCTGAACATGGGGAAGGGATGGATGATCTTTTCCATCAATTGCTGCCCCATGTGGAGCGCGACGAAGAGGAAGTTGAAGAGGAGTTTGACGAAGAGGATGAGGACGCTCGTGAGCGTGCGCCCCTGAAACTTGCCATTGTTGGTCGTCCCAATGCGGGCAAATCAACGCTCGTCAACCAGATGCTCAATGAAGACCGGATGATTACGGGCCCCGAAGCCGGTATCACGCGGGACTCCATTAGCATTGACTGGATGTGGAATGACCGGCCTGTCCGCTTGATTGATACCGCCGGTTTGCGTCGCCGCGCCAAAGTGGACGACAAGCTCGAAAAACTCTCTGCCGCAGATACACAGCGGGCCATTGATTTTGCCGAAGTTGTGGTCCTCCTGCTCGATGCAACACGCGGGTTGGAAGCGCAGGATTTGCGCATTGCAGACCAGATTTTTGCAGAAGGCCGGGCGATGATTATCGCGCTCAACAAATGGGATACTGTTGAGAATGGCAGCGCCCTGTTCCAAGGCGTGCGGGCCGCGCTGGATGAAGGTTTTGCGCAGGTTAAAGGCGTGCCGCTGCTTACTGTTTCTGCCTTTTCAGGCAAGGGGATTGACCAGCTTCTTCAAGCCGCGTTTGAAGTCCGCAGTGCGTGGAGCAAGCGTGTGTCGACAGGCCAGCTTAATCGCTGGTTTGAAGGGGCCATTGCCAAAAATCCACCCCCGGCGCCCGGCGGCAAGCGCATCAAGCTGCGCTATGTAACGCAAATCAAATCACGCCCGCCCAGCTTCGTTGTCTTTGGCAATCGCGTTGATGATCTGCCGGAAAGCTATCGGCGTTATTTGGTGAATGGCATTCGCAAGGAATTGGGCTTTGGCGCTGTGCCCGTGCGGCTTACGCTGCGTGGCGGGCGCAACCCCTATGACAAGAAATAGCTAATCGCCGTTGGCGACTGGCTTAGGCCATGAGTTCAATGTCCCAATACAGCCAATCGCGCCAGCTTTCGTGCAGATAGTTGGGCGGATAGCCGCGGCCATGATCCTGCAAATCCCATGTCGTGGGCCGATAGGGCGTCTGCATCAGGCGGATGCCCGCCTCTTTGGGCGTACGGCCGCCTTTGCGGAGATTGCAGGGTGCGCAGGCCGTGGCGACATTTTCCCAGGTTGTGCGGCCCCCTTGAGAGCGGGGGACGACATGATCAAAGGTGAGATCATTGGGAGAGCCGCAATATTGGCATTGAAAGCGGTCACGAAGGAAAAGATTGAACCGCGTAAAGGCAGGATGGGCAGAAGGCTTCACATATTGTTTAAGCGCGATCACCGAGGGGAGCTGGAGCCGCGCGGTGGGACTTCGCACCTCCCGCTCATAATGGGCGACCACATCAACGCGGTTGAGGAACATCGCCTTCACAGCTGTTTGCCAAGGCCACAGCGACAGCGGATAATAGGATAAAGGCGTATAATCAGCATTCAGCACCAAAGCCGGACAACTATCCGGATGACGAAGCAGATCGGGATGGTACATGCGCGGCCTCAGTCCCCTTTCAACAACCTTGTCTTTTCGCAAAAAGATTGCAGCACTATGACTGCATCCACAATATCTTGGGGTCAAGCCTTCTCGTGACTACAAATTGCGTCTCTCGCTTTGCACCTAGCCCCACCGGGCGGTTGCATCTGGGCCATGGCTATTCCGCGCTTTTGGCGCAGGATTTGGCGCATGCGCAGGGTGGGCGTTTTGTGCTGCGCATTGAAGATATTGATGAAACACGCTGCCGCCCAGAATTTGTGGATGGAATTTTTGAAGACTTAAATTGGCTGGGCCTGACATGGGATGGCCCAGTCATGGTCCAATCGACTCGGCGGGAGGCGTATCAGGCTGCGCTCGACCAGCTGATCGAGATGGGCCTTGCCTATAAATGCTGGTGTACGCGGTCAGAAATTGCCGCTGCAGCGGGCGCGCCGCAGGGCGATCAGCCTCTTTATCCCGGCACGTGTCGCGGTCGGGCGGATCCTGGCGATGGCCGCCCCTTTTGTTGGCGGCTGGATTGCGCTGCAGCGCATGGCCGCGCTGGCCCCTTAACATGGCAGGATGCGATCGCGGGCTGCGTTGTCGCCCGCCCGGATTTGCTGGGGGATGTGGTTATTGCGCGCAAAGATGCGGGGACCAGCTATCACATCGCAGTTGTCGTGGATGATGCCGCACAAGGCGTGACGACTGTGGTGCGCGGGCAAGATTTATTTGCGGCAACGCATATCCACCGCCTCTTGCAGGCACTGTTAATCCTGCCCACGCCCAATTATCACCACCACGCGCTGATCCTAGATGGCGCGGGAGAACGGCTTGCCAAGCGGCGCAATTCGCCCACGCTCGCTGATTTGCGCGCCAGCGGTCTGGCAGCAGACGCACTGGTGGCCGGGCTGCGCCGGGGTGAAATGCCGCTGGGATATCACTTGGACTGCTAGCGGTCCGCTACCGCCTTTCGGCCATGCCGCATTGAAAAGGGCTTGCCCCAATGAGTGAGAGGTCTATGTCCAGCGTCATGGGAAACACCTTTCTAATCATCCTCCTGATCGGAGCCATGCTGGCGACGCTGTTCGCCTTGATCCGCGGCGTCATTGCCTTTTTGAAGACGACGGAAGAAGATCTGAAAAACGCTGGCTCTGGCCCCAGCATCTCGAGCCAAAAGCAGAATAAGGCGATGATGCATCGTGTGATGTTTCAAGCGCTGGCGATTTTGCTCGTGGTGATCCTGCTGTTCGCTGCCCGAGGCTAAGGCCTTGGTAAAGCTGACTAAAATTTACACGCGCACGGGCGACGATGGGACAACCGGGCTGGTTGACGGCAGCCGCGCAGCCAAAGATGCGCCGCGTATGGCCGCGATTGGCGATGTGGATGAGTTGAACAGCTCTATTGGCCTTGCGGCTCTTCACGCAACAGGGCCAATGTTGACCGCGCTGCGCACCATTCAAAATGATCTGTTTGATTTGGGGGCGGATTTGGCCACGCCTGGTGACGATTTTACCCCGTCAGACATGGTGCTGCGGATTGTGTCGGCGCAAGTCCAGCGGCTTGAAGATGAAATTGACGCGATGAACGCGGATATGGCGCCGCTCACCAGCTTTATTTTGCCGGGGGGCAATGCCTTGGCGGCAAGCCTGCATATGGCGCGGACCATTGCCCGGCGTGCTGAGCGAACACTGGTGGCGGCCCGGCGTGATGTTGCTGTGAACCCCGAAGCGCAGCGTTATGTAAACCGCTTATCAGATTGGCTCTTTGTCGCAGCGCGCCATGCCAATGGCCAAGGGGCGGATGATATTTTGTGGGTGCCCGGCGCTTCACGCTGAGGCGCGTGCCCTTAACGGCGTCGCACCTCTGCGCGCCAAACAGGAATCCAGTCCAACACGCCGCGGCATTCCGCCATGGCAATTTGATAGGTTAGGCGAAAGCGCCGACCATCCCAGACATAGGTTTCTGCAGAGCCACAATCGCCTAGCCCGCGCCCTTTGCTAAAGCTGGCCAGTTCCCCTTTTTGCGCATCCCAAGTCGCATTAGAGAGCAGCGGCACCCCATCGGTCTGGCTAAAGCCGGGGCCAAAATCAAATTCAGCAGGCTTCATCCGGCGGCCTTTTCCACTTCCTGTAATCAGGATGGGCGAAGTCACAACATTATATGACCCAAGGCTGCACGGCAGCAGGGCAAGCCATGTCCGCCGATCAATCCGGACTGCACGGGCGGGCAAGGCAGGTTGGTCAGTTAACTCACATCCCGTGCGCGCTTGCAGGCCTTCTACATCTGCCGCTGACAGGTCAAAAGCTTCTGCACGCGGGGGACGCGTCGGCACAATGGCTGGCAGGGGCGGCGGGGGGCTAAGGCTGGTGACAGGTGCAGGGCCGGGGCTGGCCAATGCCGTCACGCTGTTGGTGCGGCCTTGCTGCGCATCCACAAACTGCAGCGCCGCCTGAACACCGCGCAGCGACGCCCGGCCAAGTCTTTCGCCCATTGGCCCCTGCAACGTCACGAACCGGCCCTTGGCGAGCCCATGTGCCAAGGCCGTATCAAGCGAGATGGTTAGCGTCTGCCCCTCAGGCGGCAGCGTGGCTTGGGCAAGTACGGTTGCATCATTGCGGACCAGCGCCACCCGCATATTGGGGGCCCGCTGTTCAATATTGGGAATGCGCAATTGGGCCGGAGCATTTGGTGCGCCTGACCGGACAATTTGGAGCGTAAGCTGGTTCTCGTTCGTCTCAACTTCCATTAAGGAGACAGCCGTACAGCTTCGGCCGTTATCACAGCCGACAGACCAGTCTTCAAAACTTCTGAGCTCGCCGGGCTTTGGCGGTGTTGCCACCCCCATTGCCAGCGTCAGCAAGAGCAACATGGGAAGAGACTAGCCCAAGCGGCATCGAGTCGATAGAGCCCCTGCGCGAAGAGATAATTTGTTTTCAGGGAGTAATCGACCATGAAGGTCATTGGCGTTATTGGGGCAGGGCAAATGGGATCCGGCATTGCGCAAGTATCAGCGCAGGCAGGCTATGATGTTCTCCTCTCGGATGTGGGCCTTGCACGCGCTGAAGCAGGCAAAGCTGGAATCGCCAAGACGCTGCAAAAGCTGGTCGATCGTGAAAAAATGGATGCGGCAACGCGCGACGCCGTTTTGGCGCGCATTACCCCAGTTGATGGCAGTTCTTCCTTCGCTCAAGCTGATCTGGTGATCGAAGCTGCGACTGAGAAGGAAGAAATTAAGCGCGCTATTTTTGCTGATGTCAGCAAGGTCTTGCGCGAAGACGCAATTTTGGCGTCCAACACATCGTCCATTCCCATCACGCGCATGGCACAAGCCTCGCCTGATCCGGCACGCTTCATTGGCATTCACTTCTTCAATCCCGTGCCCGTTATGGGCCTGATTGAAGTTATTCTCGGCCTTGCGACCTCGAAGGCAACTGTCGAGGCCGTCAGCCGCTTCTGCGACACGCTGAAGAAAGAAATTGTCTATGCTGAGGATGAGCCTGGCTTTGTCGTCAACCGCATCCTGCTGCCGATGATTAATGAGGCGGTGTTTGTGCTGGGCCAAGGCACAGCCAATATTCAAGATATTGATAAGGGCTGCCGCATTGGTCTGAACCACCCGATGGGCCCGCTGGAATTGGCAGATTTTGTTGGCCTTGATACCTGTCTCGACATTATCAAGGTGCTGTATAACACCACGGGCGATAGCAAATATCGCCCAGCGCCTTTGCTGATGAAATATGTCGAAGCAGGCTGGTTGGGCCGCAAAACAGGCCGGGGCTTTTATGATTATGCCGGGCCGGTGCCCGTACCAACACGCTGATTTGACTTCTGGCCTCGGCCTGCCAAAACCCGTTTAAATATGCATCCCAAAGGGGGGGGGATTATGTCGCGGTCATTGTTCATCTTTTCCATCTTTTATGGGGGCATGGTTTGCATTGCGGGCGTGCTGGGGGCAAAGCAGGTGGCTTTGGGGCCATTGGCGGTTGAGGCGGGCATTTTCCCCTTTTTGCTGCTGGTCATCATGTCGAGCGCCGTTTCTGAGCTGCACGGCAAAGAGCGGGCGGATCAGCTGGTGCGCTTTGGCTTTATTCCGCTGATTGCTTCAATCTTTCTGATCCAGCTTGTGCTGGCCTTGCCTGTGGATGAGGGCATGTATCCACCTGCAGTTGAGGCCTTTCCCATTATTTTGGGGCAAAGCGGGCGCATGATGATTGCCGGGCTCATTTCCTATGGCCTGTCGCAAACGCTGAATGTGTATGTCTTTGCGCGGTTGGCGCGGCCCGATGGTCGTTTGCTCTGGCTGCGGGCTGGTATTGCCAGCGTCTTATCGCAAGTTCTTGATACCATTCTCTTCATCAGCATCTCTTTCTATGGCGAGCGCGAGATTGCGGATCTGATGGTTGGACAGATGACGACCAAGATTGTGTTGTCGGTTCTGCTTGTGCCGCTGTTGGTAACAGCTTTGGTGAAATTTGGCCGGAATCTTGACCGCGCGGGCCAGAGCGCATAGCGGCCCGGCATCATGAGCAACCACGCACCCGACCAGACCGCGCTTGCCAAGGCGGAAATCCTCACCGAAGCGCTGCCCTATATTCAGCGTTATGCTGGGCAGACTTTTGTTGTGAAATATGGCGGGCACGCCATGGGCGACCCAGAAGCGGCGCGCAATTTTGCGGAAGATATCGTGCTGTTGAAGGCAGTGGGCATTAACCCGATTGTCGTGCACGGCGGCGGGCCGCAAATTGGCCGAATGCTCAAGCAATTGGGCATTGAGTCCAAATTTGTGGGTGGCCTGCGCGTGACGGATAAGGAAACGGCCTATGTGGCCGAGATGGTCCTGTCGGGCGCGATTAATAAAGAGCTTGTCGGCTGGATTATGCAGGCCGGCGGCCAAGCTGTTGGCCTGTCCGGCAAAGATGCGGGACTTGTGACGGCCCGTAAGATTGAAGGGCGCGAGGCTGACCCCAATCGCGGTATTGAGCGCAATGTCGATATTGGCTTTGTGGGTGAGCCCGTGGCAGTGAATCCGGCCATTCTTGAAACGTTGACCCATAATGGCGTCATTCCCGTTGTCGCCCCAATTGCGCCTGATGAAGCGGGGGAAACCTTTAACATTAATGCGGACACTATGGCGGGGGCCATTGCTGCGCATTTGAAGGCAGCGCGCCTATTTTTGCTGACGGATGTGGCTGGCGTGTTGGACAAGCAGGGCAATTTGCTGACCGATCTTGATCCGGGCCGCATTGCCGAATTGCAGGCCGATGGCACAGTGTCAGGCGGCATGATCCCCAAGCTGGAAACGTGCATTACGGCTGTTGAGGGCGGTGTGGATGCCGCTGTCATCCTGGATGGCCGGGTCCCGCACGTCACCTTGCTGGAAATCTTCACGCGTGGCGGTGCTGGTACGCTCGTCCGCAAATAAGCTGGGCTAGAGCAGCGTCTGGCCGTTTATTTGCGGCAGGGCCCACTCAATTGGCGGCTGTCCTTGGCGTTCCAGAAACGCATTGGCTTGCGAAAAATGCCGGCACCCCAAAAAGCCATTATGCGCGGACAAGGGGGACGGGTGCGCCGCTTTCAGCACCAGATGTCGGCTCGAATCGACAAAGGCCGCCTTTTTCTGCGCATAGCTGCCCCATAAAAGAAATACGGCCGGCTCTGGCCGGGCATCTACGGCGCGCACCACTGCATCAGTAAATTGTTCCCACCCCTTGCCTTGGTGGCTGGCTGGGCTGGCCATTTCGACAGTCAGCACGCTGTTAAGCAGCAACACACCTTGCTGCGCCCAATGTTCTAGGCAGCCATGGTTGGGCCGCTTAAGGCCAAGGTCTGCCTCCAGCTCTTTGAAAATATTCACCAAAGAAGGCGGAGGGCGGACGCCGGGCTGAACGCTGAAGCACAGGCCATGGGCTTGGCCTTCGCCATGATAGGGGTCTTGCCCCAAAATGACGACGCGGACCTTGGGCAGGGGCGTGGCATCCAGCGCATGAAACCAGTCACTGGCTTTGGGGAAGATACGTTTGCCAGCGGCTTTTTCCGCCAGCAAAAAGCTCCGCAGCGTCTGCATTCGCTCGGTTTCAAATTCGGGTGCGAGTGCCGCTTTCCAGCTTGGATCGAGCTTGATCTTATCAGTCATCTCCGTGTGGTGCAGAGCAGGCGGGCCGCTGTCAATTGGGGGCGTGCTGGCAGTTGCCAGCTGCTCCAATCCAAGCCATGAAAGGCAAAAGACAGGAAGAGGATGACATGACCGATTATCAAACGATCAAGGTTGATATTGACGACGGCATCATGACGCTGACGTTGCACCGGCCCGAAAAGATGAATGCCTTCACATCTGAGATGATGCAGGAAATGATTGCCGCTTTTGATCGTGTCGATGCCGATGATAGCGTGCGGGCTGTGATCGTGACTGGCTCTGGCGATAAAGCCTTTTGCGCCGGGGCAGATTTGTCTGCTGGCGGTGCCACCTTTGATTATGCCAAGCGCGGTGATCGGGATGAGAATGCCTCTGCTGTGAAATCTGATGGCAGTGTGGATTTAAGCCATGAGGGCGCCCGCGATGGCGGCGGCCGCGTCACGCTGCGCATCTTCAACTGCAAAAAGCCTGTCATTGGGGCGATTAATGGCGCGGCTGTGGGCATTGGCGTGACGATGCAACTGCCGATGGACATCCGCATTGCCAGCAGCACGGCGCGCTTTGGCTTTGTCTTTGCCCGGCGTGGTATTGTGCCAGAGGCGGCCTCAAGCTGGTTCCTGCCGCGTCTGGTGGGGATTAGTCAGGCCCTAGAATGGTGCTATTCAGGCCGTGTCTTCGGCGCGGAAGAGGCGCTGAAGGGTGGGCTGATCCGCTCTATCCACGCACCGGAAGATTTATTGCCTGCTGCACGCGCGCTTGCCAAGGAATTGACGGCAGATAGCGCGCCCGTCTCTGTCGCGCTTACGCGGCAGATGATGTGGCGGATGCTGGGCGCCGCGCACCCCATGGAAGCGCATAAGCTGGATAGCCGGGCCATTTGGGCGCGGGGTGCTGCTGGTGACGCGAAGGAAGGCGTGACATCCTTCCTTGAAAAGCGCCCGGCGGCTTATCCGGATAAGGTGAGCGAGCACATGCCGCACTTCTCACCTTGGATGGATGAACCCAAATACGGGTGAGGGGGCTGTATCGTCATCCTGAACTTGGTTCAGGATGACGGTTCACGCAGGCCTTATCAGCGCTTTTTGGGCGGCCATGGGAAGAAGGACGAGGTCCGGCGAAGATAATCCGCATAGCCGGGCCGGTTCTTTTTCAAGCGATGCTCCAGCATCGGCACGCCGGAGACGCGCATCAGCAAGAAAGTGAGAACAATTGGCCCTATGATTGAGGCAAGGCCAAGCGGGCTCCGCGCGGCGATGATCCAAATGCCCCACCAAGTGCACGCATCGCCAAAGTAATTAGGGTGGCGCGTGTAGCGCCACAGCCCAGTATCCAGCACTTTGCCAGCCATGGCCGGGTTCTCGCGAAACGCCTTGAGCTGTGCATCGCCAATAGTTTCAAATAAAATGCCAATAACAGCAATGCCGACCCCGATCATACCAATGAGGCTAAGCTCTTGGTCTACGTCCATGACCGACCCAATTTGCGCAGGAAGGCAGACGACAAAGAGCAGCACATATTGCATCAGGAACACTTGGATGAAGCTGGCTTTTGCAAAGCTCCAACCGCGTTTGTCCATTAAGCGGCCAAGAATGGCGACGTAGCGGGGGTCTTCGCCATGCGCGCGCCAGCGATTAAAAAGGTGGATTGCAAGGCGTAGGCCCCAAATAGCGGTTAGACCAAATAAGACGACTGATTGTGCACCCCGCGCGCCGCCCGTCATGGCAAAGCTGCTACCTGCCAATATCACCATGCCGAAGGGCCAAAAGCTATCGATGACGGAGACATCACGAATCCGCACACAATAAGCCCAAAGGGCCAACATGGTTATTGCTAAGATGCCCGCATTGACTGCCAGCACGTCTGTCCACGCCATTTTTCCGTCCCCCAATTCATTTTGTCCAATTCCATCCACGATATCCCCGTTATCCACAGGCGCAAGATGGTCTTTTGCATTTGACCGACTCAGCGATGCATGAGAGCCTCCTACTTACAGACACAGAAAAAGACCAAGAGAAATCAAGGGCTTAACTGAGTTTGTTCGATTTTAATCTGAAGTTCGGACGCGCAAGCGGCCGGGGGCTAAGGAAAAAAATCGATAGGCCAAGCAAAGGCACGGCACGCAGGCGCAAGCCAAGGTGGAGCCCAGTCCGGAGCAAAGCCAATGCAGGCAGGGTCGCCGAAAGGCAGGAAAGTCTGCAGAACGCGCTGTCACTGCGCAGGACGCACGCGCCGCAAGGCGAGATGCAGAGAGCAAAGTGGCACACGTAGTGAGGGCCGGCGGCAACGCTGGCCCTCATTTGCGTTTGGGCGCTCTCATGTGCGGTTAGGCATAGTAACGGCGCTGAAATGGCTTTGGGCGGCCAGAGCTGGCCGCCCGCTGCGTCTTTCGCTTTAGGCTTTAAAGTCCCGCGCAATCGCTGTTTGCGTGGCTTTGCCATAAGGCGGCAACAGACCCGCCAGCTTTGCAATGTTGATCTTGGGTTGCTTGTAGACGCTTTTGCCGTGGCTGAACGTCTTAAAGCCATCAAAGCCATGATACGCGCCCATGCCTGACGGACCAATGCCGCCAAAGGGCAATTCTTCATTCGAGATATGGAAGATCACGTCGTTCAGCGTCACCCCGCCCGAGATGGTGCGGTCGAGAACTTGGCGCTGTTCGCCAGCATCTTCGCCAAAATAATAGAGGCCCAATGGGCGATCATGTGCGTTCACATAATCAATAGTTTCCTCAATCCGGTCATAGGTTTTGATTGGGAGGACGGGGCCAAAAATCTCTTCCTGCATCACCTTCATATCATCGGTCGGATTGCGGACGAGATAGAGCGGCATTTTGTTGCGGTTGGATGATCCAAAATCCTCATTTGCCGGATTTACCTCAATCACTTCAGCGCCCTTCGCGCGGGCATCATCCAAATAGCCTGTCAGGCGATCGCGGTGGCGGCTGTTGATGACTGAGGTGTAGTCAGGGTTTTCGAGCAAGGTCGGGTACATCACCGAAACGGCCTTGGTCATGCCGGCAACAACCTCTGCCTCCTTCTCGCGCGGGACCATCAGATAATCAGGCGCCAAGCAAATCTGTCCGGCATTCAGCATCTTGCCCAGGGCAATGCGCTGCGTTGCGGCGTCAATATTAGCAGACCGGCCAATGATAGTGGGGGATTTGCCGCCCAATTCCAGCGTGACAGGTGTCAGATTGTCGGCCGCGGCATGAAGGATATGTTTGCCAATGCCCGTCGCGCCCGTGAAGATCAGATGATCAAAGGGCAGGCTGGCAAAGGCTTGGCCCACATCTGGCCCGCCTGAATAGAAAACGGCCTCTTCCGCGCTGAAATATTTAGGGCCAATCTCTTCAAACAAAGCGGCGACTGTGGGCGTAAATTCTGAGGATTTCACCATCACGCGGTTGCCAGCGGCAAAGGCGCCTGCCATCGGGCCCATGGTCAGCTGCACGGGGAAGTTCCAAGGCGAAATAATGCCGACAACGCCCTTGGGTTGATATTCAATCACAGCTTTTGCGCCCAACAGGCCCAGCGGGAACGTGGGCTTGCGCTTTTCCGGCTTCATCCATTTATCAAGCTGTTTGATGGAATATTTGAGCGTGTGGATCGACGCGACAATATCCGTCATCATCGATTGTTCGGTGCTGCGATGGCCGAAATCTTCCGACAAGGCTTTGCAAAAGGCCTCACCATGATCGACCATCATCGCAATAGCGCGCTTCAGCCGATCTTTACGTACAGAGGCCGGAATGGGCAGCTCTGCTGTAAAGGATGTGCGTTGGGCGTTCAGCGCGGCCAACATCTGGTCTTTGGTAACAGCCATAGCAATCATCTCCTCAAGTCTTTTCTTTCAAGGCAGATGATGGCCTGCTGCGCCCTTGGGTGCAATAGGTAGGTTGCAGAAGCGAACGGAGTTTTGGCCCCTTTTGGGCGGTCTTTTAGTTCACACCCCAAAGATGCGCCGTGGCAATAAAGCCAATGCGGCCACTGACATCAAATTTGCACCAGCCCTCTGCACAGTCGGTAATTTTGCCAACCACGCCTGGGGCGGCACGCCACACGATGCGAGCCCCTTCATGAGGGGCGTCCCGCATGGGGCGCACATCGCCCACAACAATGGCGGTGCGTGTGTCTGAAATCAAATTGGCCTGCATCCAGCCTTGGGTGCCATCTGGGTCTTCCACCTTGCGCCAGCTGGGATAGGTGGCGACCACTTTAACGGGCAGGCCGGCGCGTTGATAAAACCAGACGACGGGGAATTGCTGGCCCGGCCCGGTGCGCATCCGCGCTTTGCCGGCCCCAATTGAGGCCCAATAAGGCGGCTTGCTTTGGGCAAGGGCAGCATGTGGCACAAGCCAGATGAGGCAGGCAATTAAAAGAAGGCGCAATCGCGTCATTGAAACATCCCAATTATCTTTCTGACCTTTAGCCAAAAGCATCCTCGCTATTCAACCTGTGCTTGCAGCTTGTGCCATCCGGCCTTAGCCATAAGATATGACTGTGCCAGATCGACCTGCCCGCCCCAAAGTAATTGTGACTCGCGAACTGACCGATGGTGTCATGGCGCGGATGGAAGAGCTGTTTGAGACGCGGCTCAACCGTGAAGATCGGGCATTGACGCGCGCCGAGTTGGAAGCGGCCGTGGCAGATGCCGATGTGCTGGTGCCAACCATTACTGATCGGATTGATGCCGACCTCATCGCCAAGGCTGGCCCTCGGCTGAAGCTGATTGCTAATTTTGGTGTGGGCGTGGACCATATTGATCTCCATGCCGCGCGCGAACGGCGCATCTTAGTCACCAACACGCCGGGCGTGCTGACCGAAGATACTGCGGACATGACAATGGCGCTGATCCTCTCGGTCCCGCGGCGTTTGGGAGAAGGGGAAAAGCTGATCCGCGCGGGGGCTTGGGATGGGTGGAAGCCCAGCGGAATGTTGGGCCACCGCGTCAATGGCAAGACCTTGGGCATTATTGGCATGGGCCGCATTGGCCGTGCAGTCGCGCGCCGCGCACAGGGCTTTGGCATCCGCACAATCTATCACAACCGCCACCGCCTGCCTGAAGGTGTAGAGGCGGAATTGGGCGCGCGCTTTGTGGATTTGGATAGCCTGTTCACGCAGTCTGATATTATTTCGATCAACTGCCCGCATACGCCTGAGACGCATCATTTGGTGAATGCTGAACGGCTGGCCCAGATGCGGCCTGATGCCTATTTGGTAAACACCTCACGCGGCGAAGTTTTGGAGGAAGATGCGCTGATCAAGGCGCTGCAATCAGGCCAAATCGCGGGGGCAGGGCTTGACGTCTATGTCAACGAGCCGCACGTGGACCCGCGCTTGCTGGACCTGCCAAATACAGTGCTGCTGCCCCATATGGGATCTGCTACCTATGAAGGCCGCGCGGCGATGGGCGAAAAAGTCATCGCCAATATCCGCGCGTGGGTGGATGGGCATCGCCCGCCCGATCAAGTGCTGGAGGGCTGGGATTAATCCTCAGCCCAATCAAGGTTTCAGCGGATTGCGCTGGCGAGCGCGTCAAACAGCCTTTTGCCATCCAGCCCGCCATGGGCCGCTTCGCTGCGGCGCTCGGGATGCGGCATCATGCCCAGCACATTGCCTGCATCATTGAGGACGCCTGCAATATCGCGCGCAGAGCCATTGACCGGCTCGGCATAGCGGAAGGCTACGCGGCCTTCGCCTTCCAAGCGGTCCAACGTGTCGGCATCAGCAAAATAATTGCCATCATGATGCGCCACGGGAATGAGGATTTCTTCATCCGCCGCATATAAATTGGTAAAGGCGGAGTGCGTGTTGGCAACTTTTAACCGGACATCACGGCACACAAAGGAAATGCCCGCATTGCGCATTAGGGCACCGGGCAGCAGACCCGTTTCGGTCAACACCTGAAAGCCATTGCACACGCCATAAACATAGCGGCCTTGGGCGGCGGCATCTGCCACAGCGCGCATCACGGGCGATTGCGCCGCCATTGCGCCGGAGCGCAGATAATCGCCATAAGAAAACCCGCCGGGCACGCCAATCAGGTCCACGCCTGCAGGCAGGCTGGTGTCCTTGTGCCACACCATATGCGGCTTTTTGCCCGTGGCCTGTTCAAACGCCACCGCCAAATCGCGGTCGCAATTGGAGCCGGGAAAAACGATGACGGCGGTTTGCATCAGGCGCGCTCAATCCGGAAGTTTTCAATCACGGTATTGGCCAGCAGCTTGCGGCACATATCTTCAATCTCAGCATCGCTGGTGCCATCGGCCAGATCAAGCTCAATCATCTTGCCCGCGCGGACATCATTAATGCCGGCAAAACCCAGACCTTCCAAGGCATGGTGGATTGCCTTGCCCTGCGGATCAAGAACACCGTTTTTGAGGGTGATGGTGACGCGGGCTTTCATCGCGGGCGAGTCCTTTGACTATCAGTGGATGGCCGGGCCTATGCCCGCCCCTGCGCGCAAGAGCAAGGTTATGTTTTTGCGCCACAGGCAGAACAGGCTGGGTCTTTGGGCAGGCGGATGGCGCGCAGTGTTAAATCCAGCCCATCAACCAGCTGCAACTTGCCCGCCTGGTCTGTTCCAAAGCCGGTGACGCAGCGTATGGCCTCCATTGCGGCCATGCTGCCCATCATGCCGACCATTGCACCCAGAACGCCAACATCGGCGCAGGTATCGCAATCATCGGCATCATGCGCATCGCCGACAAAACAGCGATAACAAGGCTTATCCGCCTCCCACCCGCGAAACACGCCCAATTGGCCCTGGAACTGGCCAATGGCGGCAGACACCAGCGGCACGCGCGCAGCATTGGCGGCATCCGCCACGGCCAGACGCGTGGCAAAATTATCTGACCCGTCAATCACGACGGAAATGCCATCGAGAAGATTGGGCATTTGGGCGGCTGTCACGCGCGTTTCGATGGGCGTAACTGCCACATAAGGGTTCAGCGCATGAACACGGGCGGCCGCCACTTGGGCCTTGGGCTGGCCCACATCCTGTGTGGTGTAGAGCGTCTGACGCTGGAGGTTCGATAAACTGACCACATCATCATCCACAATGGTCAGCGCGCCAATGCCTGCAGCTGACAGATATTGGATCACGGGAGAACCAATGCCGCCTGCGCCAATGACCAGCAGATGCGCGGCTTTAATCGCGTTTTGCCCCGCCCCGCCAATATCAGGCAGGACGATATGACGGGCATAACGCTCCAACTCGTCGTCGTTGAGGCTCATTGCCCAGTCGAGCCAAAGCCCCCGCTGCCCCGTGCGGTTTCATCCAAGGTGTCGACCATGGCAAAGCGCGCGCGCTGCACTGGGGCGGGCACCAATTGGGCAATGCGGTCGCCGCGACGAATGGGGAAGGGGGCATCGCCCAAATTGGCGAGGATGACTTTCACTTCGCCGCGATAATCGCTGTCAATTGTGCCGGGCGTGTTGAGGCAGGTAATGCCATGCTTCAATGCAAGGCCAGAGCGCGGGCGGACCTGCACTTCATATCCTGCGGGAATGGCCATCGCAAAGCCCGTGGCAACAGCATGGCGTGCGCCGGGCGCCAGATCTAAATCTTCCGCAGCCACAACATCCATGCCCGCGGCCCCTGCTGTCGCATAGGCGGGGGCAGGCAGCCCTTCGCCATGCGGCAGGCGCTGCAATGCAATTTCAATTTCCGCAAAAGGCATCTGAAATCCTTTGAACAAGCTGTTGAGCGACTTGGGCCTTATCCATGCGGTCCCAGTTTTCGGTGCCATCGGCATGGATCAGGTGGACGCGGTTTTGCGTGCCGCCCATGGGGTCTTGCGAAACATTATTGGCGACAATCCAATCACAGCCCTTGCGCAGGCGCTTGGCTGCACCTTGGTCTGCCGCATCTTCTGTTTCGGCTGCAAAGCCAATCACCAGATGCGGGCGTTGGGGGGACGCGCAAAGCGTTGCCAATATATCAGGGTTTTTCTGCCAGTTGAGCTGGGGCGGCCCAGCTTCTTTCTTCAACTTGGCGGGCGCTGCATCCACGCGCCAATCAGCGACAGCGGCAACCATCACCGCCACATCCGCAGGCAGAGACTGGTCCACGGCGGCTGCCATTTGGGCGGCCGTTTCCACATTGATGCGGTTTACGCCTGCAGGCGTGGGCAGGCTGACAGGGCCAGCCACCAGCGTGACACGCGCCCCTGCCTTTGCCAGAGCTTCGGCAATGGCAAAGCCTTGAAGGCCGGACGAGCGGTTGGCGATTACGCGGACGGGATCAATCGGCTCTTGCGTTGGGCCAGCAGTGACAAGCGCGTGCTTGCCGGTGAGCGGCTTTGCCGCTGGATCAAGCTGCGTCGCAATTGCGTCGGCAATGGCCTCAGGCTCGGGCAAGCGGCCAGGGCCAAATTCGCCACAGGCCATGGGGCCTTCATCAGGGTCCAGCACGGTCAGGCCATCAGCGCGCAAGGTTGCGACATTGCGGCGCGTTGCCGGGTGGTCCCACATCCGCACGTTCATGGCGGGTACGACGAGAACAGGCTTGTCAGTGGCGAGCAGCAAGGTGGTCGCCAGATCATCGGCAATGCCGGCAGCCATTTTGGCCATTAAATCGGCAGTCGCAGGCGCTACAACAAGCAAATCTGCCTGACGCGACAATTGGATATGGCCCATTTCTGCCTCGTCTTTGAGGTCAAAGAGATCCGTATAAACCTTATCTTCGCTCAGGGCCGCCAAAGTCATTGGCGTCACAAATTTTTGGCCAGACTTGGTGACCACGCAGCGCACAGACGCGCCGCGGCGACGCAACACGCGCACCAACTCGCAGGATTTATAGGCGGCGATACCACCGCCGATAATCAAAAGGATCCGTTTGCCATTCATTGGAACGGCTCTTTGCCGTTATCTGGCCGCCAAGTCCAGTTGTCGTGGCCACGCTGTGCGGACAAGGTCGGGAATGGCGATCCGAAGGAATATCAATCCCATGCCGAGGAGTGGACCAACTATTAAGGCCCAGTAAAATGTATTTGCTCGTCCAATCATCATGAACATCAGCCCATAGCCCAGCAACAACAGGCTGGTCATAAGCCCCAGCGGGTGTCGCCAGGACAGCCAACCAAATAGGCTGAGAATAATCAAAGGGTAGGACCATAAATCCGGCAGAATGCGGAACCAGCTGCCCTGATAGAAATAGCTTAGGGCCCCACTGATACCCGCAAATTCTGCTCAGCCGGGAGAAGCCTTGTCCGACGCGAGAGTAAGCGCGGTCACAAAATGCATATGGGCCCCAATCAGCAGCGCAAATCCGACAACCGCGACGGTCCAAGCGCGTGCTTCGGGCCAGCGACGGTGCCATAAGGCCGAAGCCATCATCAGGAGCACAAAGGGCAAGACGTGTTCGCGCATCATCAGCGCCAAGCTGGCCGCTACCACACTCGGTAGCCAGCGCTCCGGGCGGTACATGCCAAGCGATAATGTCAGCAGACCTCCCGCCCAGAACTCATGCATCGTCAGATAATGCGTGCTCATTATTGGGCCAACGCTGGCGAACAACAACAGAGCCGCAGCTGTCGCACTGGCGGACGAAGAAGCATGAGGCAAAAGCCGGGCGCGCCACGCAAAAATTGCGGCCGCCCAAATGCTCAGCAAGAGCGCCTTTGCACCCCAATTTCCCAGAGCGGCAATTAGGTTTGCCAATGTTGGTAGGCGTACAGTGACAAAGGGGCGCAGCGGATAATTTCTGGCGCGCTGCTCTTGCGTTGCGGCACTGTAATAACTCTCGCCCGCTTGCACCCGCTTCACGATTGCCTGGTACAAAATCAAATCACTATCATCTTGTTCTGTTCTGGCAGGGGGAGCTTGCACGGTGCGGCTGGCGGGAATGAGGCTTGCAAGCATTGCGGCCGCGAGCAGCAAGAGGATCAGCCGGGCCGTCCAGAGGCTTAGTCCCTCAAAGCGGCTATCTGCCAATTTGCGGATCATTTGCGCCACGTAAGGAAAGAGGACGCAGCAAAATTCCAAACAGCGCCTACCACAATGCCGGCCAGTGCCGCCAACCACCAACTGCGGTCCATATCATGCACCCAATTGCCAATGCCGATATTGGCGACAGCCCCAAGGGCAGATACGGCATAGAATGAGGCCAAGCCCCTCCACATGCGCCAACCGCGCAAGCGCCGGTCACGATATGTCAGGCTGTTGTTGAGGAAGAAATTGAACGCAATGGCCGTCGCAACGGCGGCCCATTGCCCATCGAAAAAGCTAATGCCCAGCATGAGGCATAGGCCAAGCACTGCCAAATGGACGCCCACCCCAAGGCCGCCGACAATGAGGAAAGATAAAAGCCGCACGGGCAAGACGCGACCAAGTGTCTTGTCGGCCAGAAGCGTCAGATATTCGAGCGCGATTTGGCTATCCGCCTTACTTTCTCCAGCAATGCGATTGCGGAATTGATAAGGAAATTCGGCCACGCGTGGCGCTTGCGGAAGAGACGCAACAATATTGAGCAAGATCTTGAATCCAATACCAGAAAGCCGAGGTAGGGCTGCGCCCAATGTATCTCGAGAGAGCGCGAAAAAACCACTCATCGGATCAGAGAGTGGAACGCGCAGAGCCAGTTGGCCCAAACGCGTTGCGGCGCGGGACAGGCGCAGGCGGGTCGCGTCCCAGCCTTGGGTGCCACCGCCTGCTGCATAGCGGGTGCCGACGGCAATTTCAGCCTGCCCATCTGCCACGGCGCGGATCAAATCGGGCAATAAGGCTTCATCATGCTGCATATCGCCATCAATAACGGCGAGAATTGGGGCCGGCGTGGCCAACATCCCCTCAATCACGGCGCTGGACAGGCCACGCCGACCAACGCGGTGCACAATGCGGATATGCGGATGGGTCAGCGCAAACTGACGCACCAAATCTGCCGTATGGTCGGGGGAATTGTCATCCACGAAGATGACTTCCCATTGAAAGTCCGTCAGGACGGCAGACAGCCGCGCCATAAGAGGGGCAATATTGTCTGCCTCATTAAATGTGGGAACAATGATGGCAACTTGCAGGGGCCGCTGGCCCGCATTTTGGGTCTGAGTAAAGGCAGAAATATCCTGAAGCACAAACAGCCCCCTAGGCCAGCCCTGAATTGGGCCAGCGCGATGGAGCGATGATCTGGCAGAATTTGGTTAAATCTGCGTAACGAGCTGGACTAGAAAAGCGCCACCTGCGCCCAAAGCGGCGGTCGCTGCATAGCGCCAGCCTTTGCCAAGGCCGATTTGAATATCGGGCAGGGGCGGGGCCGGTGGCGCGCCACCCGGCTTTGGATAAGCGAGTTCCATACGGCGGACGAGATCAGGCAAATCAGCCAAGATCCGCGCGCCCCGCAAGATGCTGTCAGCGAGCTTGGCTTCAGGGCCAAGTTCATCCCGCAGCCAATTTTCAACAAATGGTCCCGCTGCATCCCACATATTAATTTCTGGATCGAGCGTGGACGCCACGCCTTCAACCATCACCATTGTCTTTTGCAGCAGCAGCAAATGCGGCTGAGTTGGCATGTCAAATTCACGTGTGATGGCAAAAAGACCATCCAACATATTGCCGACACTAATATCTTTTACAGGAACGCCGCGAATAGGTTCGCCCACAGCCCGCAGCGCCGTTGTGAATTCATCCAAATTATGATGAGCGGGCACATATTGCGCGTCAAAATGGATTTCGGCCACGCGCCGGTAATTGCCTGTAATCAGGCCATAGAGAATTTCTGCGAGCCAGATCCGCGCTTGGCGGTGGATGCGGCCCATAATGCCAAAATCAATGGCCGCAATGCGGCCATCGGGCAGCACGAACAAATTGCCTTGGTGCAAATCGGCATGGAAAAAGCCGTGCGTGATGGATTGGGCCAAAAAGGTGCGGACCAGCGTTGTCGCGGTGGTCTTCAAATCAATGCCAGCCGCCTCCAGCGCGGCCCGATCAGTCAACTTGATGCCGTCAATCCAATCGAGCGTCATGACGCGGCGACTGGTGCGCTTCCAATCAATTTCGGGGACGACATAGCCATCCTCGGCGCGCATCATCGCGCGCAATTCCGAAGCCGCAGCGGCTTCGCGGCGCAAGTCTAGCTCGCGGAGCGTCCATTGTTTGAAGGTGGCAATCACTTCGCGGGGGCGCAGCCGGGCCAGCTCCCCACCACGCGCGGCCGCATGGGCGGCAATCCACTCATATGTCTCAATATCGCTGGCGAACTTCGCCTCAATGCCTGGACGCAAAATTTTAACGGCGACCGTTCGGCCATCGCTGGTCACAGCCTTATGCACTTGCGCGACGGAGGCAGCGCCGACAGGCTCTGGGTCAATGGATTGGAACAGGCTGTCGAGCGGCGCGTCCAGAGATTGTTCAACCGCGGCCTTCACCTTGTCAAACGACAAGGCGGGCAGAGTGTCTTGTAGGCGCTGCAAATCGCGTGCGGCGTCTTCTCCCACCAAATCAGGGCGGGTTGCCAGCGTTTGCCCGAGCTTGATGGCTGCTGGGCCGATTTTTTCGAAGGCCCCGGCATAATCTGGCGTTTTCGGTAAGAAAGCGCCGAGCCGGGCAATGCGTGCCAGCCTGCGCACGCCAGCGGGGGCGACTGGACTTTGTTCAATGCCCAGCAATGCGCCATGGCGCGCCAAGATGCGGCCCCATTTCAGCAGCCGCCAAAGATGCGTGAGCCGAGAGGTCAAATCTTCCAACCGCTGTGAATGGCAACAAGCCCGCCCAGAATGGGTTCGTGCCGCGTTTGCACAAAGCCGGCGTCCCCAATCATTGCTTCAAAGCGCGGCATATCTGGGAAACGGCGGATCGATTCGATTAAATACCGATAGCTATCTGCATCGCCCGCAATCATCTGGCCCACCTTAGGGACAATTTTGTGCGAGTAGAAATCATAGACGTCGGAAAAGCCCGGCCAAGTTGTCGTCGAAAATTCTAGGCAGAAGAAACGGCCGCCGCGTTTCAACACGCGGTGTGCTTCTTTCAGCGCCTTATCAATATGCGTCACATTCCGAATGCCAAAGGCAATCGTGTACGCATCAAAGCTGTTGCTATCGAACGTGAGCTCTTCGGCATTTTGCTCAGACCAGCTCAGGCCGCCAATATCGCGCTCTTCCGCGCGTTCCATGCCAACCGCCAGCATATCCGGGTTAATGTCAGACACTGTGACCAGCGCGCCATGTTTTTGCAGGCGAAAAGCAATATCGCCCGTGCCGCCTGCCATATCGAGGATCATTTCGCCGGGTCGCGGCTTTACCCGCGCGACAAAACGATCCTTCCACAGCCGGTGCAGTCCGCCCGACATGGCATCGTTCATAATGTCATAGCGACGCGCCACGCTGGAAAAGACTTGGCCGACGCGGGCCTGCTTTTCCTCAGCGGCAATATCTTCATAGCCAAATGAGACAGTATCAGTCATGCGCCGAGCCTCTAGCCAAGCCGCGCGCCGCCCGCTAGCGGAATCACGTGCCTGAGCTTCCTGAAGTTGAAACAACCGTCCGTGGGCTTGCCGCTGTGCTGCAAGGAGAGCGGCTGACGCGCGTAGAACCGCGCCGCGCCGATTTGCGTCGGCCCATTCCCCTTGATCTGCGGCAAAGGCTGCAAGGTGCCCAAGTGACGGGCCTTGGGCGGCGCGCCAAATATGGCCTGATTGAGACGGATCGGGGCGATACGTTGATTTTTCACCTCGGCATGTCTGGTCGCTGGCAAATTGACCCAGACGTCATTGGCCCGCACGGGCACTTAATATTGGAAACTGCAGTTGGCCGCCAATTGGTGCTGGATGATCCACGTCGCTTTGGCTCGCTCGATCTGGTGCCAACGCAGGCTTTGGCGTCATTCCCTGCTTTTGCGGCTATGGGGCCAGAGCCGCTGGACGAGGTATTTACAGCTGCTGTCCTGGCAAAGGCCATTGCAGGGCGTGCAGCGCCGATTAAGGCATTGCTGCTCGATCAACGCATCGTCGCGGGGCTTGGGAATATTTATGTCTGCGAGGCGCTGCATATGTCGGGCATTGCGCCGAGCAGGGCAGGGGGAGGCATTTCCTTAGCGCGGCTAGAGAAGCTGGTGATCGCCATCAAACAAGTTTTGGCGTCTGCCATTGAGGCGGGCGGCTCTACATTGCGCGATTATGCCCGGCCTGATGGAGAATTGGGCTATTTCTTCAAGCAATGGCGGGTTTATGGGCGGGAAGGGCAGGCTTGTTCCTGCGGTTCGCCTGTCAAAAGGCGCGTGGATAGTGGTCGATCCACTTTTTACTGCGTGAAATGCCAGCGATGAAGGTTGACCAGCGCGCCGACCAGCGTTAATGGCCCCGTTCACGCCGGTGCGGGTGATTCCGCGCCGTTTTTGTTTCGGACAAATTGAGGTTAGTCGATATGGCGAATACGCCGCAAGCCAAGAAGCGCATCCGTCGCAACGCTCGTCGTGCGGTGATCAACCATAACCGCATCAGCCGCATCCGCACTTTCGTGAAGAAGGTCGAAGCCGCGCTGGAAGCTGGTGATAAGGCTGCTGCCTCAACCGCTCTTGCCGCTGCTCAGCCGGAAATGGCACGCGGTGTTGCAGCCGGTGTTCTCCACAAGAACACAGTGGCTCGCAAGTTCTCGCGCTTGACGAAGCGGGTTTCGTCACTCGCCTAATTGGAATGGGAGCGATCCTCGGGTCGCACCGCTCCTCCAAAATGGAAGCCTGTCGAACCATTTCGGCAGGCTTTTTTCATGCCCGTTTTGCGTGGCAATCAGAACCCGGCCTCAATCCACGATTCGGGTCAGTCACCTTTTGTTCCAAGTAGAATAAAGTCGTTTAAAATCAATAATTTATGGGAAAGTTTAGGATTCCCGTAGAGTTTCTGAGTCAACTCTATTTATTTCATTTTTTTTACAGTCTGGCGCTTGATCAGTCAGGCTGACTGCCACAGAAATCACTTTCGGTAGCGAGCGAATCAGTTTGCTATCCATCAATCGGTCTTTGGTCGTTCAGACCCGACGCGGGGGCGTTTGGTTGAAGGATCTTTGTAGCCGAGTTGGGGGAATAAAGGCGCTGAAATTGCGTCGGGGGAGAATAGGTCGCGTGTCGTCAAGCTTGTCATTTTCTGCTGTGCGCCCAGGGGACATGGAGCAACTGCAGATTGCTTGGACGGCCATTCGCGCCGGCCTCCGCGCAGATGTCGGCGCACGCACCTTCGATCATTGGCTCAAGCCCGTTGAACTGGTTGGATATTGCGAGACGGATCATGCTGTTCGTCTGTCTTTGCCGTCTGACTTTATGGCGAGCTGGGTTTCATCCCATTACACAGATCGTCTGACGCTCGCGTGGCGCGCCATGCTGCCGCAAGTCCGTTCGGTGCGAATTGAGACCTCGTCGGGCAAGCCGGTAGAGCGCTTTACAGCGGCTGCACCAGCAGAGGAGCCTGTTGTTGCAGAACAACAATCTCCCATGTCGAGCCAATTTGACCGGCGGCTGAGCTTTGCGAATTTCGTAACCGGCCAACCGAATTTGGTGGCCTATAACGCCGCCAAGGCCTTGGCCTCGGGCGAGCGGGGGTCGTTCAGCCCGCTTTATATTCATTCGCAGACCGGCTTGGGCAAAACGCACTTGTTGCACGCCATTGGCCATGAAGTGCTGCGCGAAAACCCCAATGCGCGTATCCTGTATATGTCGGCCGAGCGCTTCATGTTTGACTTTGTGACCGCGATGCGCGCGCGAGACACCTTCTCATTCAAAGCGCGGCTCCGCTCGGCAGATGTGCTGATGATTGACGATGTTCAGTTCATCGCTGGCAAAGAATCGACGCAGGAAGAGTTTCTGCACACAGTAGATGAGCTGATGACCGGCGGTCGCCGTCTGGTGATTAGTGCAGACCGTGCGCCGCACGCGCTTGATGGCGTGGAAGGGCGCATCCTCTCCCGCCTGACGCAAGGTTTGGTCGCGGATATTGGTCCGGCTGATTTGGCCCTGCGCCGGGCGATTTTGGATGCAAAGGTGACATCGCTTGGCATGCCTGTGCCCGCCGAAGTCATTGATCTTCTGGCTGCCCGCATCGTGAGCAACATTCGTGAGCTGGAAGGCGGGCTGAACCGCTTGGTCGCTTATGGTCAGCTTCATAATCGCAAGATTGATGAAGCCTTTGCCGAAGAAGTTTTGGCTGAAATGTTCCGCGCCAGCCGTCGCCGCATCACCATTGATGAAATCCAGCGTCGGGTGTCGGAACATTATCGCATTCGTCAGGCTGAAATGGTGTCGGCCCGTCGCGCGCGCGAAGTGGCGCGGCCACGTCAGGTTGCCATGTATCTCGCTAAGCAATTGACCCCACGCTCCTTGCCGGAAATCGGCCGGAAATTTGGTGGGCGCGATCATACAACAGTGATCCATGCCATCCGCCAGATTGAACGTCTGCGTGGCATTGATACTGATATTGATAGCGATGTTCGTACGCTGATCCGTGATTTGGAAGGCTGAGGCCAGCTGGGATTGACCAGCTGGGGTCTGCCTAGCTGGTTCAGCGTCGTAATATGTCCTTTGCAGCGGACAAAAAGGTTCGGCCAATCCGAACAATGCTGCCATCTGTCAGCTCTGCGTGCCACGCGCCCGCCCGATCATGCCCCAAGCTGCGGATAATGCCGCGGCGGACAATGACAGAGCGGTGGAGGCGGATGAACATGTCTGGATCCAGTCGAGCATCCAGTCCCGCCATTGTGTGATGCAGAAGGAAGCTGCGGCCAGCGCAATGCAGGCGAACATAATCTCGCTCGGCATCAATCCGGTCGATATCGCTTACGGCCACGCGCACCATTTCATTGCGATTGGGAACCCAGAATTCCGAGACATAAGGCGATGGGCGCGTGTTCGGCGCAGCATAGCCAGCCCGTCGCGCACGTACCCGGTCAATGGCACGGGCCAACCGCTCTGCCGCGACTGGCTTCAAAAGATAGTCTACCGCCGATAAATCAAAGGCTTCAACGGCAAACCCATCAAAGGCCGTGACAAAGATAATGGCCGGAGGAAGGCCGTTCTCGTGGGTCCAGGTGCGGGCGATATGGCGGGCAACGGCCATGCCATCGACATCTGGCATAGAGATATCAAGCAAGATGAGGTCTGGCGATAAACTGTCGACCAATTGCAAGGCAGCGCTGCCATCGCTGGCGGTCCCGACAAGCGTTACGTCTGCCAGATCAGCGCAGAGCGTCTGCATACGTTCTACGGCTAAGGGCTCATCATCAACAATCAGCGCCTTAAGGGGCGGGGTCGGCATCGTCACTGTCCACTCGGCAGCAACAGGATAACGCGGAATATGCCTGGAACAGGACGCTCTGTCCGCATTTGAGCACGACCCTCAAACCGAGCGAGCAGCCGGTTGGCGACATTGGACAAGCCAATCCCTTCTCCATCTGGATTGGGCCTGAGCGCTGATTTTCCTGCATTTTCGACGATGATCTGGACGTGGTCTGCCGCACGCTGGGCACGGATGGAAATCTTCACCTGACCCTTGGTCTGGGCGACCCCATGTTTGACAGCGTTTTCGACTAATGGCTGGAGGATCAGGCCGGGCACAGGCGTGCCAGCAAGGTCTTGTGGCAAATCAATCTCCACACGCAAACGGTCTGGAAAGCGCACGGCCTCAATCGCGAGATAGAGTTGCTGAAGGGCAATCTCATCTTCCAAGGGGACGTCCATTGTTGGATCACCCGATAGGCTGCTTCGGAAGAATGTCGCCAAGTTCATAATCATTTCTTCCGCCTCGCGATTGCGCCCCGTAATGACGAGCGAGCTAAGCGAATTCAGAGTGTTAAAAAGAAAATGCGGGTTCACTTGATAGCGTAAGGCCCGCAATTCTGCCTGTTGCGCAGCTTGGGCAAAGGCCGCGGCTCGACGCTCGCTATCGCGCACATGGCTTGCAAAAGTCAGAGCGAGATACAGCGCGGCCCAAGCAACAAGGAAGAAGTAACGCGCGGTAGAGAGTTCAACGACTTCCTTGATAAATTCATGCTCTTCCGGCTTTCGCGGCATAGCATCGTCCAGCAAGCTGATGGGGTCGTAAACATTGAAAAAATAGTAATTGGTAGCCGCAATCGCCACGGCACAGGGGATGGCCGCCAAGGCTGTAATGCCAATGCGCATTCCCAAAGGCTTGCCATCAAATAAGCGAATGAATTGCCATAAGAGGATGGTAATCACCACGCCAACGCCGGACACAATTAATCGGCGGAGAAACAGCACTTCTTGCATTGGAAATTCCAGCACGGCTGCCCGGAAGCTGACAATCGCGACATAGAAAATCCAAAAACCTAGAATAGAGCCAAGCGTAACGCGCGGGTCCAAAGGCTGTGGCGTGGAGGGCGGCAAGCTGCTCATTCGCTTAGCATAGCTTGCAAGAGGCGCATTTCCAGCGCCTTGGTCGAGCCGAAGCCGCCACTGGCCGATCCGTAAAACTGCGGATGGGGCAGGTTAACTGTCTGATAACCTTGTTTGTTCAAAACTGCCTCCCAGTTTGTTTGCAGGGGGAAGGGCTATGGCATCGCGGTACATGGTGGGCAGTCGCACGCTCACCGAAATGAAAGAATTTGCCGGACTGTCTGCGCGGGCGCAGCGCTATATTCGACGCGCACTCGATATCGCTTTTGATCGACGCGATGCCCTTGCCCATGGGGCGCAATCTCCAGCAGAGGCGCGTGCAATAGCACGGCATAGCATGGTCTATCAGCGACTGGCCTTTATCCGCGGTGCGCTGCCGGACGATTTAGAGGCTGGCGAACCCGAATTTTTGGGCAATCTTATTCTCGTCAGTGCGTATGATTTGGCGCAAGGGCAGTTGCCAGATTTTTCGTCCTATCGGTTTTTATATGAGCGCCTTTTGGGCGCGGCGGCGCGGCCTTATTTGCCGCCTGCCTTTTGTGGTGCCGCCAGCTTGCCCTTGATCCACCCTCGCCAGCGCATTGCGTTGTTAAAATCTCTGTCAGAAAATGCGGCAAGCGCATCTGCATGGTCAGAGCGTGAGCCGATGTTCTTCCCCGATTGGATCGAACGGGATGAAATCCGGGCGGTTTAGATCTGGGTCAATCGCACAGCCGATGCAGTTTCCAGCCAATCCATGCAGAGATAAGGCAGGAAAAGGCAACGAACAGGAGCGTATCTTCAATTGTGACGCCCGCAACTGTCAGGCCGCTCAATGCGACCGATGCGAAGACCATGAAGAAGGCGTTGACGATATTGTTGGCAGCGACGGTCTTTGCGGTTTCTGATTTTTCGACGGTTGTTGTCAAAAAGGCATAAAGCGGAACGACAAACATCCCGCCGAAAATGGCAATGCCCAACAGGTCAATCAGCATATGGTCTGCCCGGCCGGAGGCAATGAAGGTGCGCCAATCCATTAACTTGCCCGGTTCAGCTTGCCAGCCACTGACTGTCCACCAAAAATCGAGCACACATAGGCCCATAAGGATCACGGATATGGCTGAATAGCGGGCTGAGACTTGCTGTTTCAGCAGCCGGTTGATGACGACTGAGCCAATCGCGACGCCAACCGAAAAAATGGCCATGAACAGGGTCGCAACTGATTGGTCGGCACCCAATGCATTTTTAACGAGCGGTGGAAACTGTGCCGCTAAAATGGCGCCAATGCCCCAAAAGAAGCTAATGGCAATAATCGCCATAAACAGGCGGGGAATCCGCATGGTTTCCCGCACCAAATGCCAAGACGCACGAAAGAAATGATAATCCAACGGTTTGCCAGCATTTTTGGGTTCAGGCGGAGCCGTGGGTACAAAATGCCCGCTAATTCGCCCTAAAACCGCCACACACAAAACCCCAATGGCGGCATATTCTGGTGGCAAAAGCCCCCCGGCAATTGTGCCCAGCAAAATGGCAACATAAGTGCCTGCTTCAACTAGGCCCGTGCCACCAAGCACCTGATTATGATCGAGGTGCTGGGGCAGAATTGCGTATTTAATGGGGCCGAAAAACGTGGAATGCACACCCATGGCGAACAGCGCGGCCAGCAGCAATGGGATGGAGTGGATGAACAGGCCGATGGCCCCTGCAATCATAATGAGGATTTCAGCTGTTTTGATCCAGCGGATCAGCATCGCCTTGTCTCGGCCATCTGCCAGCTGGCCGGAAATGGCCGACAGCAGAAAATAGGGCAAAATGAACAGGGCGCCGGCAAGCGCGCTAAAATTTGCTTCCTGAGTTGGGTCTTTGAGAATGGAATAGGTGACCAAAACGACCATCGCCATTCGGAAGAAATTATCGTTAAAGGCCCCTAGAAATTGCGTGGCGAACAAGGGCAGAAAACGCCGCTGGCCGAGAAGGCGAAAGGATGTTTGCATGGGAAGCCAGGATGCCCTTTGGCATAAGAAAATGACAAAAGTGCATAACCCAGCTTTTCGCTTCGACGCAAACGCTTTAAGGAGGCAGATGTGTTGACGAGCCTTCCTAATATCCTGACGCTGTCACGGATCTTCGCAGTGCCCATTTTAGTGGCACTTTTGTGGTATCCCGGTTGGCAGCTGGGCTATTTGCTGGCCTTTGCGCTTTATTGTCTGATGGGCATCACGGATTATTTTGATGGCTATCTGGCGCGCGCGCAGGGGACTGTCTCCAAACTGGGTGTTTTTCTTGACCCCATTGCTGACAAAATCATGGTTGCAGCCGTCATCATCATGCTGGTTGCAACGCATGATATTGCGGGTTGGCACGTGATTGCCGCGATTATCATTCTCCTTCGCGAAATTGCCGTTTCTGGCCTGCGGGAGTTTTTGGCTCAACTGCGCGTGTCCATGCCCGTCACGAAGCTCGCCAAATGGAAAACGACCTTCCAGCTGGTTGCGCTGGGCGCGTTGATTTTGGCCGGTGGCTTTCCTGAAGCAGCGTGGATCAAGCTGGTTGGGCTTGTCTCGCTTTGGGCTGCAGCCGCGCTGACCATGATCACTGGCTGGGATTATCTGCGTGTTGGCATTCGCCACATGGACTAAGCCCATCGGGGCTGTCGTTTAGGCAGCTTTTGCTTGGCTTTTTTCATAATCCTTACGCAGCACATCGGCCAAGATTTGAAATTCTTTGCCTCTGGGGCTGGCCTTGCGCCAGACCAGGGCAATGGTGCGTGAGGCATGTTCTGCCTCTAGGGGGCGCGCTGTCACATGTGTGTGATCCAAAATTCCTGCATCAACGGCCATTTGCGGCAGCATAGTGACGCCCAGCCCATTATCCACCATCTGCACCAATGTATGCAGCGAGGTGCCCAGCATTTTGGCTTCGGCGCGCAATTCCGGTCGGTTGCACGCAGACAGAATATGGTCCTTCAGACAATGGCCATCTTCGAGCAATAACAGGCGGCTATGGTCAATGGCATCAGGCGGAATGCGCGCTGGCGGCGTTTCTCCTTGCGGATAGGCAACCAACAGCCGGTCTTCGAACAATATTTCAGTTTCCACATCGCCACAGGCAAAAGGCAGGGCCAGAAGCACGCAGTCTAACCGCCCCCGATGCAGCGAGTCACAGGCAGCAGCGCTGGTTTCTTCCCGCAAAAACAGGCGGAGTTCGGGCCAATCGCGCCGCATTGGCGGCAGCAAACGAGGCAGCAAGAAAGGCGCAATGGTGGGAATAACCCCCATGCGCAATTCGCCAACCAAGGGCTTGCCACCCGCTTTCACCATATCGCCCAATTCTTCGGCCTCGCGCAGGACACGCCGGGCCTTTTCGACAATGCGTTCTCCAAGTGCCGTAAAGCGCACAACACGACGATTGCGTTCCACAAGCGTCACGCCAATCAGCGTTTCGAGCTCACGCAGACCAGCGGACAGCGTGGATTGGGTCACAAAACAGGCTTCAGCTGCCTTGCCGAAATGGCCGTGGTCATGCAGCGCAGCCAGATATTGCAGTTGCTTCAATGTCGGCAGAAAAACGCTCATTGATCGATCCTTTTGATTTTGAGAGCATAGATTGATCGACCCTATCGATCAACTGCAGGTCCACTAGGGCTGGCAATTTAGGAACAATGATCCTAGATTTGGCACTGGAGAGGCAGGAAGGGTATCTTCGTGTTTGAGGGCATTGGTGCATATCTAGACTCGATCAAGGCGCGAGATCCTGCGCCGCGGTCGCGGTGGGAAATCCTGATCTATCCGGGTGTCTGGGCCTTGGCGATGCACCGTGTGGCGCACTGGCTGTTTGAGGCAGAGCTCTATTTCCTTGCGCGTTTGGTTAACCATATGTCGCGGTTTTTGACTGCGATTGACATTCACCCCGGCGCCAAAATTGGTAAGAATTTCTTTATCGACCATGGCTTTGTGGTGATTGGGGAAACAGCCGAAATTGGCGATAATGTGACGATTTATCAGGGTGCGACGTTGGGCGGGACCAACCCGACCAGCGGCGAGGGCGGCAAGCGCCATCCAACGATTGAAGACGATGCCATTATCAGTCTGGGCGCTGCGGTGCTGGGCCCGATTACTGTTGGCAAACGCGCCCGCATTGCCGCTAATGCCGTGGTGACCAAAGATGTGCCTGAGGGTGCGACCATGGTTGGCATCCCGGCGCGCCCGCTGATCATTGACGCGCACGACTATCAAAAGCCGTTCATGCCCTATGGCACGCCATGTCGTGAGCAATTTGATCCGGCCACACAGCAGCTGGAAATCCTACGTTGCGAAGTTGAGCAGCTGCAAAAGCGCTTGGCCGAACTGTCTGACGCACAGGACGCCGCTGGGCGGCGGACCAGCGCCTAATGGGTGTTGTTGCGCCGTTCCCGCTGGGGGCTGGCGGTCAAGTTGCGTTTGATCGGGCAGAGCTAACGCGCATTTTGGACCTGTATGGCCGCATGGTCGCAGCCGGGCATTGGCGCGATTATGCCATGGACATGGGCAAGGATGCAGCAGTGTTCAGTGCCTATCGCCGGGCGACAGAGCGGCCAGAATTCCGCATTGAAAAGCGCCCAGCCTTGCGCAACCGACAGGGCCAATGGGCGCTTATTGGGGAACATGGCGTTGTCCTAAAGCGCGGGCATGAGTTGGGGCCCATCCTTGCGCCTGTAGAACGCCGACTTATGAAACTGGTTGCGGACTAGACATTTGCAAAGGTGGCAAGCGCATTTGCCAGCCCTGCGGTAAGAGGCTGACAAGCCGGCCCCGCACATTATGCCAAAAGGCGGAAAGCAGCAGCAAGGCCGAGCCAATGAGCAACGCCGTAATGGCGACATTGAGGCTCACTGCGCCAAACTCACGAAAGAGCGAGCCCATGGCCCCCAGCACATAGGCCAAGGCTGACACCATAAGCGCCCGTCGATCAATGATGAGGGCCACTGCACCCAAAGCCAGATAAATGAGGAGAACCAGCGCAGCGACTGCAGGCGCTGCATTGCCCTGCGTCACGCCAAGCATGGCGAAAATGGGATGCACAATCATTGGGGCTGCCAGCAGATGCAGCCAAAAGGCAACATCGGACCGGCGCGTCTTGCGGTCCCGGTCAGACAAGTCCCAGCGCATGGCAATGCCAAAAATGGCAAGACCAAGCGCCATCAACACAGGGTAGATGATGCGCGTATCGACAGTGGGAAACGCGGCCATGAAAAGCGCAAAAAACACGCCAGTTGCCGCCGCAACGCCAGCTGCGATCGTAATCGGAACTTGAAAGCGCCGCCAGTGGAGCCAGGCGGCTGCCGTGCTGACAGCTGCGGCAAGCGCTGCAAGTGCCATGCTCGTGCGATTGGTGCCCTCAATATGCCCCGCCGGGACCAAGAGTGTGAGGACGGTCGCAAAACTGCCGATGACAAAGGCAATTAACAGCAAAATGCTGGGCAGCGCCATGCGGCGGCGTGCCGTGAAAAATTCTGCCATGCCCCATGCGGATGCCGTGACAAGAGCGGCCCCCAACCAGGGCGTTACAGACCCGCCAACCCAGGCACAGCCTGTCAAAAACAGAATGGCGGCAATGGATACAAAAATATCGTTAAAGCCAGTGATGAGCCGAAATTGTTCTTCATCGGCCATAGGGCTTTGGCGCAAGTCGGCTACGTGCGCACGCAGCGCGTCAGCCGCTTGCGGTGTTAACGCGCCAGCAGCGACTGCGGATTGCAGGTCAGTCTCACTATACATAAATCATCCCTCTGGTGTGTGAGGGGGATAATACACCCGCTGTCTTGCGAATGCAACACAGCGGGTGTTTTGCCGGTGCGGGCGATTAATTGCCCTGAAGTCGTTGAATCGCGGCCATTGATTGTTCCGCGCCTGATTGCGGCACGGTTTCACCCGTGCGGTCGCTGATCTTCGCCCAATGCTCGGCCACGGCTTCAGGCGTGCGCTGGCCCTCGGGAAGCGCCACACCCCGCGTCATGGTGATATTGGCCGTGTGGAAGAAGCCACCGCCAGCGCCCATGATGGTGTTGGTTGGGCAATCTTCTGAGACAAGGAAGAGGGCTGCTGGAACGACATTGACCGGGTTGAACGCCTTAAAGGCTTCTTCAGGCATAATGTCTTCAGTCATGCGCGTGCCCGCCAGCGGCGCAATGGTGTTGACCTTGATGTTGTTCTTCGCGCCTTCCAGATACAGCGACTTGGTAAAGCCAGCGAGGCCCAGCTTGGCCGCGCCATAGTTGGTCTGGCCGAAATTGCCGTACAGGCCCGTCGAAGATGCGGTCATCAGGATGCGGCCATAATTTTGCTCACGCATCAAATCCCAAACAGCCTTAGTGGCATAGGCAGAGCCAAGCAGGTGGATCTTCACCACCAAGTCAAAATCGGCCATGTCCATCTTGGTAAAGCTTTTGTCGCGCAAGATGCCGGCATTGTTGATCAAGATATGAACGCCGCCCCAGGCCTCCTTGGCCTTGGCAACCATATCCTGCATCTGTTCAAATTCAGCGACATTGCCGCCATTGGACATGGCTTCGCCGCCAAAGGCTTTGATTTCTTCAACCACTTTGAGCGCGGCGTCGGAATGGCCCGTGCCATCGCGTGCGCCGCCCAGATCATTCACGACCACTTTGGCCCCGCGACGCGCCAGTTCGAGCGCATATTCACGGCCTAAGCCGCCGCCTGCGCCTGTTACAATCGCAACCTTGCCAGTAAAATCGATGCTCATATCCTGCTCCCTTGAAGCGAAAATTCGATGCCGCTGATTACCGCCCCGTCCGCCCATGTCCAGCGCCTGATGGTCGACGCTACGGCAGGCGGGGTCTGGATGCCGGTGTCTACGCGAAAAGGCACGCGATTCGGCCTGTCTTTCCGTCTGGCTTGACCTTTTCCTGCGGGCGGGCTTGGAAGGGGGCATGCGTGATGCCCGGATCCTTGCCTGGCTATTGGCGGACCCGGCCCGCGTGGCACAGCTGCGTCCAGACCAGCTTGAGGCAGTCCACCTCATTGGAGCTGCAGAAGGCCTGGCGGATGCGCTGGAGGCCCGATTGGCCGGGGCAGTGCGTGTAGACCTGCCCGGGGAATGTGCGGCCATGCTGTGCCGCGCGGCGCAGGATTTGCTGGGGCAGGGCGATCTCGAGGCTGGGCTGGCACAGCTGTGGCATATTCATCTTGTGATTTGCCAAGGCCAGCAGCAGCCCGATTTTTGGGCCAATGTGCGCGATCACGCCCGCACGCTGCGCATCACACGCCATGTCAGCCGTGCTTTGCGACTTAGCCACCATTTGTTTGAAACGCCGGTTGATCCCTATCTTGCGTGGCAGGGCCAGCGGACCGATATTTTCTTCATGGGGCGGCTATTGGCGCGCAATGGGCGCGGGGAAGAAGCGGCCAAGCTGTTAAGGCTGGCGTTCCGGCTGCGCGCACGCTGGCTGGCCCGTCGGGCCTAGCGGATCTGGGCTAAGGCCGGGATAAGATCATCAAAATGATCGATAATCGCACTCGCCCCAAGGCTTTCAACAGGCTGGTGCAAAAAGCCAAAACGCACGGCAATGCTGGGTAGCCCCGCAGCTTGCGCGGCGTGCACATCATGGATCGAGTCCCCAACAAAAGCCGCGCGTCCGCCGCCACAGCGGCGCACCATTTCCTGCAGACCATCCGGCTCTGGTTTGCCGCGCCCTGGGCCCATTGTGTCGCCGCCAATGATTGTCACAAAGCGGTTCCGCAGGCCCAGTTGATCGAGCAATTTGACGGCGAGCCCTTCAAATTTATTGGTCACGACGGCCAAAGCCACGTCGTGCTGTGACAGGGCCTCAATGGCCTCGATAAATCCCGGGAATATTGGGCAGTTTGTCCCAATATGGGCTTCATAATGCGCGATCAGAATGGGCATCAGCGCGCGCACTTCATCGCGATCCACCGGGCCGGTCTTGGCGAGTGCCATTTCCAGCATATGGCGGGCGCCCATGCCGACCAGCTGCTTCACATCCTCCGCCGCAATTGGGGGACGGCCGCTTTTTTCCAAGGCATGATTCAGCGAGGCGGCAAGTTCAAAGCTGGAATCCACGATGGTTCCATCCAGATCAAAACCGACAATTTCAAAGTCGTGCAATGCTGTCATAGGCGTGCCTTGGCGGCTGGTGCTGGAAACGGCAAGCATTTGGTGGCACAGGGGGCTTTATGAGCCAAATAGCTGCCATCATCCTTGCGGCCGGCAAGGGCACGCGCATGAAGTCGGACCTGCATAAGGTCCTCCACCCCATTGCCGGGCGGCCAATGCTGATGCATTTGCTGGACGCCGTGGACCAGCTTGCGCCTGCGCGCAAAGTTGTTGTGGTCGGCAGTGGGCGCGATCAGTTGGAAGCGGCGCTCGCGGGTTCGGCGGACTTGGCAGTGCAGGATCCCCAATTGGGCACTGGGCACGCCGTTCAACAGGCGGAAGCAGCCCTAGCGGGCTTTGAGGGTAATGTCCTCATTCTCTATGGGGATGTGCCCTTTGTGCCATCGCACACCATGCAGGCCATGATTGATCGGCTCAATGCGCCAGATGCGCCCGCCGTGGTCGTGCTGGCTTTTGAGCCGGACGATACGCTCAATTATGGCCGGGTGATCTGCGAGGGTGACCGCATCGTAAAAATGGTTGAGCATAAGGACGCGACGGACGCGGAACGTGCTTGCCGCCTGTGCAATTCAGGCCTGGTGGCGGTGAAAGCGAAGGATTTGTTCGCTCTGCTCGCCCGTGTGGGCAATGAGAATGCGGCAGGTGAATATTATTTGGTTGATATCGTGAACATCGCCAACGCCGATGGCCGCCACTGTGCAATGGTCAAAGCCGATCCCTTTGATGTGGCGGGGATTAACAGCCGGGCTGAGCTGGCCGTCATGGAGGCGCAATGGCAGCAGCGCCGCCGCGCCCAAGCCATGGCTGATGGTGCAACATTAATTGCGCCAGAAACCGTCTGGTTTTCCTATGATACTGTTATTGGCCGCGATGTGGTGATTGAGCCTAATGTCTTTTTCGGCCCCGGCGTATCTGTGGCGGATGGCGTGACCATTCACGGCTTTTCGCATCTTGAAGGGGCGACAATTGCAAGTGGCGCAGAAATTGGCCCCTATGCGCGGCTGCGGCCCGGCGCGGTGCTGGAAGAAAAGTCCAAAGTCGGCAATTTCGTTGAAGTGAAGAAAGCGCGTCTCGGCAAAGGCGCCAAGGCCAACCATCTCAGCTATTTGGGCGATGCTGATATCGGCGCGGGCGCGAATATTGGCGCGGGCACCATCACCTGCAATTATGACGGCTTCTTCAAATATAAGACTGAAATTGGCGAAGGTGCCTTTATCGGTTCCAACTCCGCACTTGTTGCCCCCGTCAAAATTGGCAAAGGCGCCATTGTGGGGGCGGGCAGCACCGTGACCGCGACTGTAGCGGACGATGCTTTGGCTCTGGTTCGGCCCAAACAAGAGGAAAAGCCGGGCTGGGCCGCGCGGTTTCGTGATCGGATGAGTGCCAAGAAGTCCAAAAAAGCCTGATCAACCTTCAAGCGGAAGTCGCTTTTTATGTGTGGAATTATCGGAATTGTTGGCAAGCAGGATGTGGCAGACCGCTTGGTCGAAGGGCTGCGGCGAATGGAATATCGCGGCTATGATTCCGCGGGCGTCTGCATGGTGCGGGATGGACAGCTGATCCGCCGCCGGGCTGAGGGTAAGCTCAACAATCTGGTGACTGAACTCGCACAAAACCCAGCGCCGGGCGTTGTGGGCATTGCGCATACGCGCTGGGCAACGCATGGCGCACCGACAACGAGCAATGCACACCCGCACGCGACCGAAGAAGTCGCGCTGGTCCATAATGGCATTATCGAGAATTTTAAGCCGTTGCGCGATGCGCTGATCGCCAAGGGCCGGCGCTTTGAAAGCGAGACCGATACCGAGGTGGTGGCCCATCTGGTGTCGGAGCAAGTTGAAGCGGGGGCAAGCCCGCAAGAGGCCGTCAAAGCTGTTCTGCCGCAATTGCGCGGGGCCTTTGCGCTGGCCATTGCGTTTCGCCAGCACCCAGACATGCTGATTGGGGCGCGGCTGGGCTCTCCTTTGGTTGTCGGCTATGGCGAGGGAGAGACCTATTTGGGCTCTGATGCGCTGGCCTTGGCGCCGTTGACGCAGAAAATTGCCTATTTGGATGAAGGCGATTGGGTGATCATCACCCGCGATGGCGCGGAGATTTTTGATAAGGACAATCAGCCCGTTCAACGCGCAATCACGACATCAGGCGTGACGGCAGCCGCTGTCGAGAAGGGCCCGTATCGGCATTATATGCTGAAGGAAATTTTTGAGCAGCCCATTGTCGTTGCCCAAACGCTGCAAAGCTATATCCGCGCAGTGGAAGAGCAAGTGGCACTGCCGCAAATGGACTTTGATCTGTCTGAGATTAAGCGGATCACCATTGTTGCGTGCGGCACCAGCTTTTATGCGGGAATGGTTGCCAAATATTGGTTTGAGCAATTTGCCCGCGTGCCTGTCGACATCGATGTCGCGTCGGAATTTCGCTATCGCAACCCAGTGCTTGAGCCAGGTGGGCTGGCGCTCTTCATTTCGCAATCGGGGGAAACCGCGGATACGCTGGCCGCGCTGCGCCATGCACGAGCAGAGGGGCAGAAAATTGCCGTGGTCGTGAACGTGCCGACCAGCTCTATGGCGCGCGAGGCAGATTTGCTGCTGCCCACGCATGCCGGGCCGGAAATTGGGGTTGCCTCTACCAAGGCTTTCTCGTGCCAATTGGCCGTGCTGGCGGCGCTTGCCGCGCATCTGGCAGTTGTCAAAGGCCGGATGAGCCGCGAGGAAGAGCGCGATGTTGTCCACCATCTCACGCAAACCCCGGCTGCGCTAAACGCCGCTTTGGCGCATGATGCCGAAATTGCGAATATGGCACATCATATCGCCCCGGCGCGCGATGTGCTGTATTTGGGTCGTGGTCCAGATTATCCGCTCGCGCTGGAAGGCGCGCTAAAGCTGAAGGAAATCAGCTATATTCACGCCGAAGGCTATGCCTCGGGCGAAATGAAGCACGGGCCAATTGCGCTGATTGATGAGGCCGTGCCCGTTATCGTCCTCGCGCCTTCAGGCCCCTTATTCGAAAAGACTGTCAGTAATATGCAGGAAGTTCGCGCGCGGGGCGGCAAGATTGTGCTGATCTCGGATGCAGAAGGCCTAGCTGAGGCGGGCGAGGGGTGCTTGGCGACCATTGAAATGCCCAAGGTCCACCCGCTGATTGCGCCGCTGGTCTATGCCGTGCCCGTGCAGTTGCTGGCCTATCATGTCGCGGTGGCCAAGGGGACGGATGTCGATCAGCCGCGTAATTTGGCCAAATCAGTCACTGTGGAATGAGCCAAAGCGCATGAGCGCCGAGCGGATCATCCTCATTGTCGTGCTGCTGTTTGTCGGCGCGCATTTGATGCTGTTTGGCTGGCTGCGGCGGCGGATTGCAGAGGCCCGCCGCGCGCAGGAACAAAATCAGCGGGGCGATTAGCCCATGGGGTACATAATCTCGCGCGTGACTTTGTGAATTGCCTTCATCAAATCGGCGGGCAGAACAAGGTCTGCCGCGGCAAGAATAGCGGGCAATTGGTCTTCGCGGCTAACACCAACAATGGTTGAGGCCACAAAATCATGCTGTTTGGACCAAGCTGTCGCCATGGTGATAATGTCCATACCGGCATCATTGGCAACTGCGATTAGGCGTTCCGTGGACGCCAGTGATTTTTCGTTCACGAACCGCTTGGCCATGTCTGCCTGCCGTCCGCCAAGCTCTAAATAGCGGGAGAAGCGGGCGCCGTCGGGGCGTTGACCGCCATTATATTTGCCCGACAAAACCCCACCCGCCAGCGGGGAATAGGGGATCAGGCTGACCCCTTCTTCGCGGCAGACTTGGGCCAGTTCATCCTCAAAGCGCCGGTTGTTCATGCTGAAATTATTCTGGATTGTTTGATAGCGGGCAACGCCCAGCCGTTCTGACGCCTGAATGGATTTCATGAGGCCCCAGCTTGTTTCGTTGGAACAACCCAGAATGCGCACCTTGCCCGCGCGAACCAGCTCATCCAGCACGTCCATGGTTTCTTCATAAGGCGTGCCATGGTCGGGCCAGTGCGTTTGATAAAGGTCGATATAGTCCGTTTGCAGACGGCGCAGACTATCGTCCACCGCTTTCATGATATTGTGCCGATCAAGCGCGGTCATGCCCGCCCGCTTGGGGGATTTGAACCACGTATGGCTCGGCCCCGAGACTTTGGTGGCGAGGATGATGGCATCGCGATCTTTGGTTTTGAGCCAACGGCCAACAATTTCTTCCGTGCGGCCTACCCATTTGACATCAGCCGGCACCGGATAGCCTTCTGCCGTATCAAAGAAATTAATGCCCGCATCAAAGCTTTGGTCGAGAATGCGATGCGATGTCGCCTCATCCGCCTGACTGCCAAAGGTCATAGTGCCCATACAAATGTCAGACACATAAATGGCACTTTTGCCCAAGCGGCGATGCTGCATCATTCTCTCCTATTTATAAATTGGGGTCAGTTCGGCCGCTTTATGGGGCGGGCGCAAGGCATGGCTTAATGGCCGCCATGCATATCCCCGCCGCCCGGTGCTTCGGCCTTTGCGCTGACAGAGGCAGTTTCCCCATTAGTGAATGTGAAGCGCAACTGCACGGCATCCCCAGCTTTCAGGCCCGACTTCATATCAAACAGCATCACGTGCTTGCCGCCGCTTTCAAAGCGGACTTGGCCCTTGGCAGGTATTGCAACGCCATTGGTAAGGGGAGTCATAGTCATCATGCCGTCTGACATCGTCATATCATGCATTTCCGTGCGCCCAGCGGACGGGCTGCTCACGGATACAAGCGTCCGCCCCGTTTCTCCGCCGTGCAGGGTGAAATAGGCAGCGCCGGGCCGACCAGTGGCAGCGGGCAGGCGGACAACTGCGTCAGTCACAGGTGCTGCGGGCTGTTGGCTGCAAGCGGCAATCACCAGAAGGACGGGCAAAAAGCTGACTTTGGGCGACACGAATAGGCTCCATTTTCAAAAATAGGGTCTTTTCCAGCTTAGGAGGAAAGCCCACCCATTTCATCTCCTTTTACAGCTTTGTTCGTTCAAACCTTGCGAGCGAAGATTCGCTTCCTATATCGCCAGACGAAATGATGAGACCGCTGCTTTCTGAGGGGAAAGCGGGTCGTAGCTATATTGGGGTGAAGTGAGACTATGGCGAAAGTAATTGGGATTGACCTTGGCACAACCAACAGCTGCGTTGCAGTGATGGAGGGCGGTACGCCCAAGGTCATTGAAAATGCAGAAGGCGCGCGCACAACGCCGTCGATTGTGGCCTTTGCCAAAGATGGTGAGCGCTTGATTGGCCAGCCTGCCAAGCGTCAGGCCGTGACCAATCCTGAAAACACAATTTATGCAGTGAAGCGCCTGATTGGCCGCCGCTTTGATGATCCCATGACCAAGAAGGACATGGAACTCGTCCCCTATCAAATTGCCAAGGGTAAGAATGGCGATGCGTGGGTGGCTGCTGGCGGCACAGATTATTCTCCGTCGCAAATCTCGGCCTTTACCTTGCAGAAGATGAAGGAAACGGCGGAAGCCTATTTGGGCGAAACGGTGACTCAAGCTGTCATCACCGTTCCCGCCTATTTCAACGACGCCCAGCGTCAGGCGACCAAGGATGCCGGGCAGATTGCCGGTCTTGAGGTGCTGCGCATCATCAACGAGCCGACAGCGGCTGCCTTGGCCTATGGCCTTGATAAGAATGATGGCAAGACGATTGCCGTCTATGACCTTGGTGGCGGCACCTTTGATATTTCCGTCCTCGAAATTGGGGATGGTGTGTTTGAAGTGAAGTCGACCAACGGCGACACCTTCTTGGGCGGTGAAGACTTTGACTCCAAGATTGTCGAATTCCTCGCAGATGAATTCAAAAAGGCCGAAGGCATTGACTTGCGCAATGACAAGCTGGCTCTGCAACGCCTGAAGGAAGCTGCAGAAAAGGCAAAGATTGAGCTGTCTTCGGCGCAATCAACTGAAGTGAACCTGCCCTTCATCACGGCCGACCAGTCTGGCCCGAAGCACTTGGTGAAGACAATCACGCGGGCTGACCTTGAAAAGCTGGTGGAAGAGCTGATCCAGCGGACGCTGGAACCTTGCCGCAAGGCTTTGGCCGATGCAGGCGTGAAAGCTGCTGATATTTCCGACGTGGTTTTGGTCGGCGGGATGACGCGTATGCCGCGCGTGCGCGAAGTGGTGAAGCAGTTCTTTGGTAAAGAACCGCATACCGGCGTGAACCCGGATGAAGTGGTTGCCATGGGTGCCGCCATTCAGGCCGGCGTTCTGCAGGGCGATGTGAAGGATGTTCTGCTGCTGGATGTCACGCCGCTGTCGCTGGGCATTGAAACGCTGGGCGGCGTCTTCACGCGGATGATTGATCGCAACACGACAATCCCGACCAAGAAGAGCCAAGTCTATTCAACGGCAGAAGATAATCAGCAGGCTGTGACCATTCGCGTCTTCCAAGGTGAGCGTGAAATGGCTGCGGACAACAAGATGCTGGGCCAGTTTGATCTGGTGGGCATTCCGCCCGCGCCGCGTGGCGTGCCGCAGATTGAGGTGACCTTTGATATTGACGCGAACGGCATTGTGTCCGTCCACGCCAAGGATAAGGGCACGGGCAAGGAACAGCAGATCAAAATTCAAGCCTCGGGCGGCTTGTCTGACTCTGATATTGATCAGATGGTTAAGGATGCTGAACGCTTTGCTGAGGAAGACAAGAAGCGTCGTGAGGCCGCCGAAGCCAAGAATAATGCGGAAAGCCTGATCCACACGACTGAGCGTCAGCTGGCTGAACATGCTGATAAGGTAGATGCGGCGTTGAAGTCTGAAATCGAAGCAGCATTGGCGGACGCCAAGGCCGCGGTTGAAGGCGGCGAGCCTGATGTGATGACGGAAAAGGCGCAGGCCTTGGCGCAAGTCTCGATGAAATTGGGCCAAGCCATTTACGAGAAGGAACAGGCCTCGGCTGCATCGCCGGGTGCAGATGCGCCCAAGGATGATGATGTGGTGGATGCCGAATTCTCGGAAGTGGACGAGAATAAGGGCTGAGGAATGATCTCTCCCGGCAGGCCGCTGGGTGCTGTGCAAGAGGCTCCCCCGCCTCGTTTGAGCATGGGCATCTGGCGGCCTGATCGGGCAAGAGTTTAGGGGGACCTCATGTCCGACGATTATTACGAGCTTTTGGAAGTTACCCGCACGGCGGACGATGGCACGATTAAATCGGCCTATCGCAAACTCGCCATGCGCTATCACCCCGATAAAAATCCGGGCTGCGCAGAGTCTGAGGCCAAGTTCAAAGCCATTAGTGAGGCCTATGAGGTTCTAAAGGACCCGCAAAAGCGCGCCGCCTATGACCAATATGGCAAGGCAGCATTCCAAAATGGTGGCGGGGGCGGGCCGCAAGATTTTGGCGGCTTTTCAGACATATTCGAAAATATCTTTGGCGAATTCATGGGCGGTGGCCGTGGCCGCCAGCGCGGTCCCCAACGGGGGGCTGATCTGCGCTTTGATCTCGAGATTACGCTGGAAGATGCCTATCACGGCAAACAAACTGAAATTTCAGTTGAAGTCTCTGCCAAATGTGATCCCTGTGGCGGCTCTGGCGCAAAGCCGGGCACGTCAGCATCGGCCTGCGGCACCTGTGGGGGCCATGGCCAAGTGCGCACCCAGCAGGGCTTTTTCGTGGTGGAACGTACTTGCCCAGCCTGTCAGGGCTCTGGCCGCGTGATTTCTGACCCCTGCACCAGCTGCCGTGGCCAAGGCCGAGTGGACAAGGCCAAGACACTTGCTGTTAACATTCCGCCCGGCGTGGATGATGGCACACGCATTCGCTTAACGGGCGAGGGTGAAGCGGGCGCGCGTGGTGCGCCCTCGGGTGATTTATATATTTTCCTGCATTTAAAGCGGCACCAGATCTTCCAGCGCGATGGGACAACCTTGTTCTGCCGCACGCCGATTAGCTTCACGACAGCGGCGTTGGGCGGGACGATCACGGTGCCCGGTCTGGACCGTGTGGGCCATGAAATCCGCATTCCCGCAGGTATTCAGTCGGGCAAGCAAATCCGCCAGCGTGGCGCGGGTATGCCCGTGCTCAATGGCCGCGGCATGGGCGATTTGGTCGTGCAGATTGAAGTGGAAACGCCCACCAAGCTAACGGCGCGCCAAAAGGAATTGCTCGAAGAATTCCGTGAGACGGAAACGGGGGAAGAATGCCCCCAAAGCTCAGGATTTTTCTCTAAAATCAAAGAAATGTGGGACGATTTGACGGATTAATCTGTCATGCCCTGGCGCTGAGCTAGATCCCAATTATTCCAGATACAGAAAAGCCCGCCGGGAGAGGGGCCGACGGGCTAACTGTGTCTGTCTGTCAGAGCGCGAAATTAGGCGCCGATAACGATGCCGAGCAAAATGCCCTGCGTCATCAGGCCGATCGCGACGCTGGCGATTTGCGTAATGCGTGCCATTGCGATTGTCCTTGTGTTGCATTGGACGGAGGAGCCGTCCGCTCGCAACTCATTTGTGCGCTGCACCATTTTTGTTCAACCGCAACGCCTGCAATCGCGATTGCACTAAATGCAACCGTGAATTGCAGAGTCGTTAATTAAATCCTAACCAAAGACGCGCGCGAAAATCGTGTCGACATGCTTGAGGTGATAGCCAAGGTCGAACTTTTCTTCGATTTCTGCAGGGCTTAAGGCCGCCGTCACTTCGCTATCCGCCTTTAACAGCTCCATCAGCGATAGCTGGCCATCAGACTCCCACACTTTCATGGCGTTGCGCTGAACCAAGCGATAGGCATCTTCCCGGCTCACGCCTGCCTGCGTCAGGGCCAGCAGCACGCGCTGCGAATGGACAAGGCCGCCCATTTTATCGAGGTTCTTCTGCATCCGCTCAGGATAGACGAGCAGCTTATCCACCACGCCCGTTAGCCGTGCGAGGGCAAAGTCGAGCGTGATTGTGGCATCTGGGCCAATATAGCGTTCCACTGACGAGTGGCTGATATCCCGCTCATGCCAGAGCGCCACATTTTCCATTGCGGGCAGGGCATAGCTGCGCACCATGCGGGCAAGGCCGGTGAGGTTTTCCGTCAGCACCGGGTTGCGCTTATGCGGCATGGCTGACGAGCCCTTTTGGCCGGGCGAGAAATATTCTTCTGCTTCTAGCACTTCGGTGCGCTGCAAATGGCGCACTTCAATGGCCAGCCGCTCAATGGACGAGGCAATGACGCCCAGCGTCGCAAAGTACATTGCGTGGCGATCCCGCGGGATGACTTGGGTCGACACAGGCTCAACGGCGAGGCCGAGCTTTGCCGCCACATGTGCTTCCACGCGCGGATCGATATTGGCAAAGGTGCCAACCGCGCCGGAAATCGCGCAGGTCGCAATATCCTTGCGGGCGGCGAGCAGGCGGTCCTTACACCGCGCAAATTCGGCATAGGCTTCGGCCATTTTCAGGCCAAAGGTGACAGGCTCTGCATGGATGCCATGGCTGCGGCCAATGCTGGGTGTCATTTTATGTTCAAAGGCGCGGCGCTTAATGGCCTCAAGCAGCGCATCAAGGTCAGCGAGCAGAATATCCGTCGCGCGCGTCAGTTGCACCGCAAGGCAGGTGTCAAGCACGTCTGAGCTGGTCATGCCCTGGTGCATGAAGCGCGCTTCATCTCCTACATTTTCTGCAACCCAAGTGAGGAAGGCGATGACATCATGCTTGGTGACAGCTTCAATCGCGTCAATTGCGGCCACATCAATTGTTGGGTTGGTCGCCCACCAATCCCAGAGCGCCTTGGCCGCTGATTTGGGCACCACGCCCAGCTCTGCCAGCGCGTCCGTTGCGTGCGCCTCAATTTCAAACCAGATACGGAAGCGGCTTTCCGGCTCCCAAATTTGGACCATATCGGGGCGGGCATAACGGGGAATCATGGCAAATCCTGTCTGGCTCAAGCGTTTGCGGTGCCGCTAGCAGGAAGGCCCCGCAGCGGCAATGCCGCAAGGCGCACGTCACGATCAGTTCAGCAACCCTGCTGCGCGCAGTGAGCTATGGCCATTGGCGCCAATGATGATGTGGTCATGCACGGAAATGCCGAGGATACGGCCTGCCTCAATAATTTGTTTGGTGAGTTGAATGTCCGCGCGGCTGGGTGTTGGATCGCCTGAGGGATGGTTGTGGACAAGGATAAGTGCGGCAGACCCAAAATCCAGCGCCCGGCGCATCACCTCGCGCACATGGATAACCGCCTGATCTATCGATCCTTCCGCCATCAATTCATCGCGGATCAGCATATTTCGGGCATTTAGGTGCAAGATGCGTACTCGCTCTACCGTAAGCGCCGCCAGATCTGCCCGAAGATAATCCAACAGGGCCTGCCAGCTGCCAAGAACAGGCTGGTTGCGAAGGGGTTCTGATAACATCCGCAAGGCTGCTGCATGGGCAAGCTTGAGTGCTGCGACTGCGCCTTCGCCAATGCCGCCATTGCGGCCAATCGCCTCAGCATCAGCGCATAAAAGCGCGCTCAGACTGCCAAATTGGCCCAATAGCCGCTTGGCCAAGGGCTTGGTGTCGCGCCGGGGAATGGCCAGAGCGAGCAAAAACTCAACCAGCTCATGATCGAGCAGCGTCTCTGGCCCGCCATCAATCAGGCGACGACGTAGCCTTTCACGATGGCCCGCCCCCAAGATCGCTTCCTCCTGCATCAGAAGGAGGCTAATATAGGAAAAGCGCCCGTCAATTGCCCTTGATCCTCGCGGGCAAAGCGGCTTGGAAGGACAGCATGGCCTTGCGCACTCGCGCCAAACTGAGTCTCTTTATCCTGGCAGGCAGTGTGCTTGTCGCAGGGCTGGGGCTATGGCGCTATCGTGAACCAATCGCGCGCGATGCGCTGGACAGCTATTTTGCCCAGCATGGCGTGAAAGCTTCTTACAAAATCAAAGCGATAGAAACGCGCCGTCAAAGGCTGGAGCAGGTGCGCATTGGTGACCCAGCTCAGCCAGACTTAGTTGCGGACTGGGTGGAAATTGATGTGGGGCCCAGCCTGACTGGCCTTTCGGTTAAAGCCTTTCGGGCCGGTGGGCTGCGACTTTGGGGCAAGCAAACCGGCGAAAAAATTTCTTTCGGCAGTCTCGATCGGCTGCTTCCGGCCCCGTCTGACAGCGCGTTTCGCCTGCCGCGGGTTGATCTGGCGCTGGAAGATGCCCGGCTTGCGCTCGAGTCGCCTTATGGTCGGGCAGGGCTGCGTTTGGATGGTCAGGGCAATTTGCGGTCTGGCTTTGAAGGGAAACTGGCCTTGGTCAGCCCGCGCCTTGGGCAAGCAGGCTGCGCGGCGGAACAGGTGCAGCTTTATGGGGATGTGTCCGTCATCGGCGCACGTCCAACCTATACGGGCCCAGTGCGTTTTGCGGCACTGCGCTGTGGCTCTCTCACCAGTGGGCCCGGGGATGTTCGCCTAGATGCCAGCCTGTCGGAAGATGCGCGCAATTGGCGCGGCTCTGGCCGGTGGACGCTCGGCGCGGTCACCGCATTGGGCCTGCGTCTTCCGGCTATCACGGGCGGAGGAGAGTTTTCTGGAGACGCCCAGCAAACAAAGGCCCGTTTTGAAGTTCAGGCCTATGATCTGTCAGCCCCTTCATTGACAGCCAAAGGACTGACCATTGCTGCGAAGGCCAGCATTGGTCCGCAAACTCTTCTGGTTGACGGACAAGCGAAGCTGCGCGGCGCGCGGGCAAATGGGCAGGTGCCCGAGGCGCAGCAGGCTTTGGCCGGTCTGGCCTCAGCGCCCGTTATTGGCCCTTTGGCGCGCCAATTGGCCCAAGCTGTCGCGCGCACTGGGCCGGGCGTGGAGGGTGCGGCTGGATTTTCCCTGACGCAGAAACAGGGCCAGATGGGCGTAGCATTGAGCGATATTCGTTTGGCGGCGGGCCGGGGTGGTTTTGTGGCGTGGCCGGGCAAAGCTGTGGTGCGTTATGACGCGGCCGGCCTGTCGCTGGCCGGGGCCGCGCGTTTTGGCGGCGGTGGATTTCCCGCAGGCCGGGCGCAATTTGCTGGACGCCGGGCCGAGATTGTCATGGCACCCTATCGCGCACCAGGCGCAGAGGCGCGGTTCACGCCCATTTCTCTCTGGTGGACAGGCAAGGGCATAGGCGTTGCAACGCAAGTTGTGCTGAATGGCCCTTTGGGGCGGGGCCGTATCAAGGGGCTGACCATCCCCTTGCGCCTGCAACCGGGGCAGGTGATGCCGCAAGGCTGCTTTCCTCTGCGCTTTCAATCAGCCTATGTGGATGCGGCCCGCATTGGCCCCACGCGCCTGACCAGTTGCAGCAATGGCCAAGATATTTGGCTGGCGGCCCCTGAATTGAGAGGGAAATGGGGGCAAGCCCCCTTGCGCTTTAGGGCAGCAGAGGCGCGGTTCAGCCCACAGCGGCGGACGGGGTTTGTCCGCTCTTTAGGCCTTCATTGGGGGCAGGGGCAGGATGCCTCTTATCTTCAGGTGGCAGAGCTAACCAGCCAGCCCCGGCGCACTGGCTTTGGCGGGCAGATCATGGGCCTAGAAGGCCATTTGGCGAATATGCCCCTCCATATCCGCCAGATGGCGGGGCAATGGCAGACGGGGCGTGCTGGGCTGGACGTGATGGGAAGCGCCATGCTGTCTGATGGCACGTCAGAGCCCCGCTTCCTGCCGCTGCGTGCGGCGGATGTGAGGGTCAATTTGGCCAATGGCACGCTGCACGCCAGCACGCAGTTGCGTGAGCCGCAAAGTGATAAGGCCGTCGCAAATATTGCGCTGGTGCATCAGTTTGGCCCCGCGCAGGGCCATGCAGACATCATAGTGCCCACACTTGCCTTTGGGCCAGATTTGCAGCCAGAGGCACTGACCCCTGTGACAAAAGGCGTGGTGGCCAATGTCATGGGTGCTGTGTCGGGCAAAGGGCGGATAGATTGGGCGCAGGGGCAGTTGCGCAGTTCCGGCAGCTTCCGGTCTTCTGGCTTAGACTTTGCGGCCGCCTTTGGGCCAGTGCGCGGATTGGCCGGCGCTATCCGCTTTTCCGATTTGCTTGGCTTGGTGACAGATGAGGTGCAGGAGGCACGCGTCACAGCCATTAACCCGGGCGTTGAGGTGGAAGATGGCCTTATCCGCTATCGCTTGCTGCCTGATTTTAAAGTGGCAGTAGAGGGCGGGCGCTGGCCCTTTGCTGGCGGCAATCTGGTTTTGGAGTCGACCTTATTAGATATGTCGGAGAGCGCAGAGCGGCATTTGACCTTCCGAGCCGAAGGGCTTGATGCTGCCCGCTTCATTGCCGCAATGCAGTTTGAAAATATCGCCGCAACAGGTGTTTATGACGGGGTTTTGCCCATGGTGTTTGACGCGCAGGGCGGTCGCATTGTGGGCGGGCGACTGGTTGCGCAGGGCGGCGGGACAGTGTCTTATGTTGGCCCAGTCTCCAATGAAAATTTAGGGCTTATGGGTCGCTTCGCTTTTGATGCGCTGAAATCCATGCGCTATTCGCGCCTCGCAATTGACTTGAACGGCGCGATAGATGGCGATGTCATTACACGCGTCAGTTTTGCCGGGGTAAATCAGGCACCCGTAAGTGGCGGGCGGACGCGCTTGCCCATTAAAGTGCTGGGTGCCTCCAACATTCCCTTTGTTTTCAACGTCACGATTACCGCCAAATTTCGCCAGCTGTTCAACATGGCGCGCAGCGTGAATGATCCGTCAGTCTTCATCAGTCGCGCCTATCCGCACCTTTTGGTTGAGCCTGGTGTCGACCCCAAGGCCCAAAAGCCCGTTCAGCCTGCAGACAGGCCGAAGCCGCAATAAGCGTTGCGATGTTGACCTTCGGTCGATCTGGTGCGAACCCTTGGGCCATGAAACGGATATTAGCCCTGTGCGGAAGCGGTGTTGGCTTGGCTTTGGCAGGCTGTGTGCAAATTCAGGCCCCCAGCAAACCAATTGAGATCAACCTCAATGTCAATATTCGGCAGGAAGTTGTGCTGAGCCTGAAGAAAGATGCACAAGACCTTGTGACCAATAACCCGGAGTTGTTCCCGCAATGAGAGTGTCGCTTTCCAAAATTGGCGTGTCCTTGGCTTTGGGCTGCGCTTTGGCTGTTGCGGCTCCGCTGATGGCGCAATCGAGCCTTGTGTCAGCCGCTATGGCCGAAGGGCGCGTGGGCGAGCAGGCCGATGGCTATTTGGGCTTTCGAGATGCGCCCAGCGAGGCGCTGCGTGCTGAAGTGGACGCCATCAACATTAAACGTCGGGCGGCTTATACTCAATTGGCAGGCCAACGGGGTGTCACAGTAAAAGATGTTGGCGCCACCGTGGGGTGCGAGACACTTAAGTCCCGCGTGTCAACGGGCCGAACCTATTTGCTGCCCGATGGCATCTGGCGCGTGAAAGGCGATGCGCCAATTGCGCTGCCCCCTTATTGTGGGAATTAAAGCGCCGCGGAGCAAAGCCTAGCCGCTGATGGCGCGATACAGGCTATAAGCGCTGGTGATCGTGAGCACGGTGCCGACCAAGAAGAGCAGGCGGCGTGCGGGAATGCGCTTGGCCAAAACTGCTCCAAAGGGGGCTGCAAATAACCCGCCAATAATCAAACCAACGGCTGCAATGGTAAAGGCTTGAAGGCCGATGGTCTTAATGAATGTTGCCGAAATAACTGTGGTCAGCACAAATTCTGCGGTGTTCACTGTGCCAATGGTCTGGCGCGGTTCAACCCCTTGGACCAGCAAATTGGATGTGACAACGGGCCCCCATCCGCCGCCACCCGCGGCATCCAGAAAGCCCCCGACAAGGCCAAGCGGCTCCACAATTTTGGCAGGCTTGTGCGCGTGATGGTTCATTTTCCATGCGCGCCACAACAGATAGACGCCAATAAGCGCAAGATATGTCATCACAAAGGGACGCGCGGCTTCTGCATCTAGATTAGACAGCCAATAGGCGCCCGCAACGCCGCCAATTGTGCCGGGGATTACCAGCCGCAAAAACAGCCGCCAATTCACATTGCGGTGGAAAATATGGCTTATGGCAGAGGCTGCTGTGGTGAATGTTTCCACAAGATGGACACTGGCAGACGCCCGCGCCGGTGGAAGCCCCAGAACGCTGACCAACAAAGTGTTCGTAATGACGCCAAAGGCCATGCCCAATGCCCCGTCAACCAACTGGGCAAAAAAGCCAATCGCCAAAAAAGGTAGCATGGCTTGAAGATGGTCTGCGCTCAATTCTGGCACTTTCTCGTCCCCCTGAAACGCGCTTTACCCTGATTTGCTTCGCAATGCGAAACAAGGCTTTGGTCGTGCGCGACCCAACTCTCAGAAAAGACTATCAGGTCGCTAGGAATTAAGAATCAAGTTTTTCTTGGGGACGCACAAGAAGCGGGCTGTTTGTGGGGATTTAGGCCGATGGCCTGTTGACTTGGCTTCCTGTGCTTCCTAAGGGGAGCGCGCCTTGGCGGGGTTGCCCAGTTCCATGGCGGTTTAGCTTTCGGCAAGAAGGACGAATCGACATGGCTCAGGAAGATCCCGCGCAGGACGGAAAACGCTCGTCAGACCCGCGGCTCGATTCGTTAGACATGCAGCTGGCAAAGGTTCGACAAGCGGAAAAAATCCGTTCGGAAAAGAAGGATCCGGCGCCCGCTAAAGGAATGCGGCAGGGCAATAGGGTTCTCACCGAATTGATTGCCGGTCCTGCGGGTGGTGCGCTGCTCGGCTGGTTTTTGGACCGGTTGTGCGGCACGGCCCCCTGGATCCTGCTTGTGGCCATGTTCCTTGGGATTGTGGTTGCGTTCAGGAACATCATCAGGATTTCAAGCGAGCGTCCGGAATAGTCCGGGCGCTTTGTGTGCATAAACGGGGTTGGAAACACGTGGCTTCCGAAGGCGGCAAGATCGATCCGATGCACCAGTTCATGATTGAGCCGATCGCGCCGCTCAATCTTGCTGGTTATGACATCTCGTTCACCAACTCTTCTATGTTCATGCTGATTGTGCTCGGCACAATTTGGCTGTTCATGCTGGGCGGCATGAAGCGGGACTTGGTCCCCGGTCGCTGGCAGGCAGCTGTTGAAGGCGTGACGGGCTTCATCAACGACATGGTGTCTACCAGCGTTGGGCCGGAAGGTAAGAAGTACGTTCCGCTCGTCTTCTCTTTGTTCATGTTCATTCTGGTCGCCAACTTCATGGGCATGATGCCTTTTGGTATTGTGCCGGGGGTTCATGCCTTCACTGTGACGAGCCACCTGACGGTGACTGCGGTTCTCGCCATCCTTAGCTTTGGCACAGTGCTGGTTGTTGGCCTGTGGAAGCATAAGCTGCACTTCTTCTCGCTGTTCGTGCCGCATGGCACGCCGTGGTGGCTGATGTGGCTCATCCCGTTCATTGAACTCTTTTCGTTCATGATCCGCCCGTTCAGCCTCGCGCTGCGTCTTTTCGTCGCCATGACTGCTGGTCACGTGCTGATGAAGGTGCTTGCCGGGTTCGTGATCAATGGCCTGAATGCCGATGCCGCTTGGGTGGCCCCGGTTGTCAGCCTGCCGAGCTTTATCCTGATGATTGGCATTACCATGCTGGAACTGCTAGTATGTGCGATCCAGGCCTATGTCTTTGCACTTTTGACCTCGCTCTACATTAACGACGCGGTCAATTTGCACTGAGTTTTCTAACCACCACCAACGACTGATTTTTTAAAGGGAGTTTATCATGGACGCAGAAGCTGCAAAGTTGATCGGTGCCGGTCTTGCCGCCATTGGTGCGGGTCTCGCCGCAGGCGGCGTGGGCAACGTGTTCGGTTCGTTCCTTCAGGGCGCATTGCGCAACCCAGCTGCCGCTGACGGCCAGCAGGGCCGCCTGTTCATCGGCTTCGCCGCTGCCGAACTTCTCGGCCTGCTGGCGTTCGTCGTTGCGATGATCCTGATCTTCGTCGCGTAACGAACTGACAAACACATAAGGACGGCTTTCCGCCATGCCCCAGATTTCCCAGATCCTTGAGACCTATGCGTCCCAATTCTTCTGGCTGCTTATTGTCTTTGGCCTTCTCTATTTTGGGATTGGCCGGGCAATGCTGCCACGGATTGAAGCAACGGTCGATGCCCGCGACGCCAAGATCGCAGGTGACCTTGCCGCCGCTGAAAAGGCGCGCGCCGAGGCCGGGGATCTGGAAGGGGCGTGGCAGGCCGAACTGACGCAAACGCGTGCGGCCGCGCAGGCTGAGGCTCAAAAGGCCAAAGCCAAGGCGCAGAAAGATGCCGAAGCGCGCCTTGCAAAGGCTGATGCTGAAATCTCTGCCAAAACGGCTGATGCCGAAGCTGCAATTGCCAAAGCTCGCGCCAAGGCGCTCTCGGGCATTGATGCTGTGGCTGTAGATGCAGCGCAGGACATTGTGGCTAAGGTTTCGGGTGCAAAGGTGACCCCGGCTCAGGCCGCGCAAGCAGTAAAGACGGTGCTGGCAAATGGCTGAACAAACGCACGCCTCAACGCAAGCTGCGGGCGCAGTTGAACACGCAAAACCAGCAGCCTTGGGCATGGATGCCACCATGTGGGTTGCGCTGGCGATGCTTGTCGTCATTGGCATTGCTTTGTGGCAGCGCGTGCCGGGTATGATTGCCTCGGCACTCGACAAGAAGATTGCTGGCATTCGTGAGCATATCGAAGCCGCTGAAAATCTGCGCAAAGAAGCCGAAGCGCTGAAGGCCGATTATCAGAAAAAGGCGAAGGCTGCGGCCAAGGACGCGGAAGCCATGAAGGCAGCGGCAGCAGAAGAAGCCAAGCAGATTGTTGCCAAAGCCAAGGCCGACGCCTCTGCCTTGATCGCACGCCGCACCAAGACTGCTGAAGAGAAGATTGCTGCGGCCGAGCGTGCAGCGGTTGCTGATGTGCGCACCCGTGCCGCCTCAGTGGCAGCGGCTGCCGCGGCGCAACTGATTGCGAAGAGCCATGATGGCAAGGCTGATAAATCGCTGATCGATCAGACGATTTCCTCGCTGAACTAAGCCTTTGCGTAAAGCTATAAGAAAAGGGCGGGCCGAGCGATCGGCGCCGCCCTTTTTCTGTTTGGCGTGGGGGTGGGCCTGAACCTGCGGCCGCTTTAAAACCGGATCATAATTTTCCGTGCGAGTGCAGGGGAAAGGCTGTGCACGGCTTGGAGGAGCTTCACCATCCCCACATTGGCCTCTTCAGCATTGCGCTCCATTGCAACAATGATCTGGCGGGCACATTCTGACGGGGGCATTTTGCGGCTGCCGCGGCCTGCTGTCAGCTTGGTTTCAACGACAGGCGGCAGGGCTTCCAGCACATGAACCGAGGTGCCTGCTAATTGCGCACGAATGGCCTGTGTATAGCTGCGTAGCGCCGCTTTGGTGGCGCAATAAACGGGGCCGCCGGCGCGTGGCGCAATGGCCAAGCCCGAGGTGACATTCACAATCATGGACTCAGGTCGGGATTTTAATCTCGCCATCATCCGCGTGATGAGATGAATAGGGGCGTTGAGGTTCAGGAAGATGCAGCGATCATTATCGGCCAGATCCGGCTGTGCTTCGCGGAAATCATGATCACTGCCCGCGCCTGCATTGTTGATGAGAATATCTATCGGGCGATTTCCCAGCCCTTTCAGAACGGCCTCAACCCCGCCTGGTTCAGACAGATCTGCGGTGATGACCTCAAAGCCTAGGGCCTGCATCTCTGCGACACGGCTGGCCGTCCGCCCGGTCAGGATCAGCTGTGCGTCCTTGGCGCGCAATTGCAGCGCGAGTTCCCGGCCGATTCCATCAGTTCCGCCCGTCAATACTATGGTCTTGCCTGTCAGTTGCATCTAATGTCTCCCCAGCCCGTTGGTCTTGTTGAGCTTATTGGTTCTATTTCGTCTTTATGTCCGACCCAAATTCGCCCGATCGCTTTCACGAAGAGCGTGCAGCCTACACCGTTCGTGGGGCGGACCAACCTGATCTTGAGGCCGGGGTGGCGGCGATCCGCAATGTGGTCAAAACGCTGCCGACCAAACCGGGTGTCTACCGCATGTATGATGCGCGCGGTGATGTCCTTTATGTCGGCAAGGCGAAAGCACTTAAAAACCGCGTAACCAATTATACGCAGGTAGACAGGCTGCCCAATCGTCTGCGCCGCATGGTCGCCCAAACGCGCAGCATGACCATTGTGACAACCAATAGCGAGGCTGAGGCGCTGCTCTTGGAAGCGCAGCTCATCAAGCGCTATCGCCCGCCCTACAATGTGCTGCTGCGTGATGATAAAAGCTTTCCGTTCATTCTCTTGCGGGCCGACCATGACTTTCCGCGCATTCAAAAGCATCGCGGGGTGCGGCGCGCCAAGGGGAATTATTATGGGCCCTTTGCCAGTGCCGGTTCAGTCAACACCACCTTGAATGCGCTGCAAAAGCTGTTCCTGCTCCGCTCGTGCACTGATAGCTATTTCAACAATCGGGACAGGCCCTGCCTCCTCTATCAAATCAAACGCTGCTCCGCGCCCTGTGTCGGGCGGATTGATGCCAAGGGCTATGCCGATTTGGTCGAAGACGCCAAAGCCTTTCTCGGTGGTAAATCCACAGCTGTGCAGGCCAAGCTCGCAGGCGAAATGGAAAAAGCCGCTGAGGCGCTCGATTTTGAGCGGGCGGCGCTGCTGCGCGATCGGCTGAAGGCACTCACATTCATTCAGGGCAGCCAAGCCATTAATGCCGAAGGCGTGGGCGATGCGGATATTTTGGCACTAGCCGGCAAGTCAGGCCATATTGGCATTCAGGCCTTTTTCATTCGTGGCGGGCAGAATTGGGGGCATCGCGCTTTCTTCCCCAGCCACACGGCGGATTTGGAAGAGGCCGAGATTTTCTCGAGCTTTTTGGCGCAATTCTATGAGGATGTGCCACCCGCGCGGACCATTTTGCTCGACCGGGAGCTTCCTGACGCCGCGTTGCTGGCAGAGGCGCTGACCGCGCAATTAGGCCGCAAGGTAGACATCCAGATGCCGCAAAGGGGGGATCGGAAACGCCTGGTCGATCAAGCACGGCGCAACGCAGTCGAGGCGCTGGACCGGCGCTTGGCCGAAACGACAACGCAAGCCAAGTTGCTGCGCGAGGTGGCGGAATTATTTGATCTTTCTGAACCGCCACAGCGAATTGAAGTTTATGACAACAGCCATATTCAAGGCACCAATGCCCTGGGCGCGATGATTGTGGCGGGGCCGGAAGGCTTTCAGAAAGGGCAATATCGCAAATTCAACATCCGCAATGCTGAAACGGTGCCGGGCGATGACTTTGCGATGATGCGCGAAGTGATGGAGCGCCGCTTTGGCCGCGCGCTGGAGGAAGACCCAGATCGCGATAAGGGCCTTTGGCCTGATCTGGTGCTGATAGATGGCGGCAAAGGGCAGGTGAGTGCCGTGAAGGGCGTTCTAGAGGCGCTGGGGATTGAAGACCTCTGCTATGTTGGCGTGTCCAAAGGGCCAGACCGCAATGCGGGCCGTGAAATCTTCCATTTCCCTGATGGGCGGGAATTTAGCTTGCCCGTCAATGCGCCTGTGCTCTTCTATCTCCAGCGCTTGCGCGATGAGGCGCACCGATTTGCGATTGGCGCACATCGCACAAAGCGGGCCAAAGCGATCACGTCCAGCCCGCTAGATGAAGTCCCCGGCATCGGGCCTGCCCGGAAAAAGGCGCTGCTGCGTCATTTTGGAACAGCGGGAGCCGTGCGTGCCGCCAGCCTTGAAGATTTGCAGCGCGCGCCGGGGGTGTCTGCGGCTGTCGCGCAAGCCGTGCATGATTTTTATCATGGGCAAGCGTGAGCCGCGCCACAGGTCGTGACAGCCCGCGTCCACGCGCTATACAGGGCAAAACAAACGGGCGGTTTTGCATGACCCATATTGAAGATCGCGTATTCATTGGCTTTGTGATTGTGGCCACGCTGGCCATGATGTGGATTGCCTCGCCCTTTTTTGGTGCAATCCTATGGGGCTTGGTCGCCGCCATTGTTTTCATGCCCGTTAATCTCGCGCTGCAACGTGGCTTAGGGGGGCATCGCAATACGGCCGCCGGTTTGACGCTTGTGATTATTCTTGCGCTGGTGATTGTGCCAGCCGTGATTATTGGTTCGCTGCTGATTGATGAGGCAGTGTCGACCTATGAAAGTCTGGCGCAGGACCAAATTGATATTGGCGCCATGCTGGAAACCTTGCGAGCCGCAGCCCCCAAATCTCTGCTGCGCATATTGGATCAATATGAACTGACGGACATTAAGGGCTTGGAAAACAGGCTTTCTACCTTCTTAACCAGTGGGTTGCGTGTGGCAGCGGAAAGGGCGGTTGATGTGACGCAAAGCGCCTTTGGTTTCGCCATTGGCCTCGGCATCATGCTGTACCTGACCTATTTCTTCCTGCGCGATGGCCGGATGATTGCGGAAAAAGTTAGCAATCGGCTGCCGCTGCAAGAAGGCAAGCGCCGCGCTTTGTTTGACAAATTCACCACTGTTATTCGTGCAACGGTAAAGGGCAGCATTGTGGTGGCCGTTGTGCAGGGCATTTTAGGCGGGCTGACCTTTTATCTTTTGGATATTCATGCGCCGCTTTTGTGGGGCGTTGTGATGGGGCTCTTGTCACTGGTGCCGGCCATTGGAACGGGCCTGATTTGGGTGCCAGTGGGGATTTACCTCTTGGCAACGGGCGACACGAGCCGCGGCATGACCCTGTTGTTCATTGGCTTTTTCGTGATTTCTATGGTCGACAATATTCTTCGGCCCATCCTTGTCGGCAAGGATACGCGGATGCCAGATTATGTCGTGCTGATTGCTACTTTGGGTGGCATTTCCGTGTTGGGCATTAATGGCTTTATCATTGGCCCCGTGATTGCCGCGATGTTCATCGCCGCATGGGATATTTACGCCGAAGATAAAATCGCCGCCAGCCGCGCGGGCTGAAGCCTTACAGCTTCAGCCGGTCGCGTGCTGCCAGATATTCGCGTTCCAGCCGGTCGACGCGGTCAGCGACCGATTCCACCGCCTTCACCGCGCCAACGCCTTGGCCAGAGCCCCAAATGTCGCGCCACGCCTTGGCTTCGGTGTTGCCGCCGGACCCAAAGTTCATTGTTGAGATATCGCCCTTGGGCAGATTGTCTGGATCCAGCCCAGCCTTGATGATCGATTGGCGCAGATAATTGCCATGCACACCCGTAAACAGGTCTGAATAGACAATGTCAGACGCGCGGCCTTCAACAATGCCTTGCTTGTACTGCTCATCCGCATTGGCTTCATGCGTCGCAATCCACGCCGAGCCAATATAGGCCAAATCCGCGCCCATGGCCTGTGCACCCAACACGGCCGCGCCATTGGCAATGGAGCCAGACAGCGCGACAGGGCCATCAAACCATTCACGAATTTCCTGAACCAGCGCAAAGGGGGAGAGCGTGCCGGCATGGCCGCCTGCGCCTGCTGCCACTGGGATGAGGCCCGTGGCCCCCTTTTCAATGGCCTTGCGGGCAAAGCGATCATCAATCACGTCATGCAGCGTGATGCCGCCCCAGTTTTTGACGGCAGTGTTCAAATCTTCCCGTGCGCCAAGCGAGGTGATGATGATTGGCACCTGCCATTTTTCGCAGGTTACAAGGTCTTCTTCCCAGCGATTGTTCGATTTGTGGACAATCTGGTTGACGGCAAAGGGTGCTGCCGGACGATCAGGATTGTCGCGGTTCCATGCTGCGAGTTCTTCAGTAATCCGGTGGATCCATTCATCGAGCATTGATTGTGGCCGCGCGTTCAGCGCAGGGAAGGACCCAACAATACCCGCTTTACACTGGGCAATCACCAGTTCTGGCCCCGAAACGAGGAACAGTGGCGAGGCAATGACGGGAAGGCGAAGGCGGTCAAAAATAGCTGGAAGTGTCATGACGACAGTTTTTTGCCGAAACTGGCGCGCCTGTCCAGCATAACCTTACGTTTACGTTAGCTGCGCTGTTTTTCGACGCGGAGCTTGTCCCAATAAGCCAGCCGTTCGCGGATTTTGGCTTCAAAGCCGCGTGGGGAGGGGGCGTAAAAGCCTTGGGGTGTCATCTCATCTGGCCAATAATTATCGCCGCTAAAGGCCCCGTCCTGATCATGATCATAGGCATAGCCTTTGCCATAGCCCAAATTTTTCATCAGATTTGTGGGGGCGTTAAGGATATTGGCGGGCGGCATTAAAGAGCCAGTGTCTCTGGCAGATTTCCACGCCGCTTTTTGCGCGGCATAAGCGGCATTGGATTTGGGCGCCGTCGCCAAATAGAGACAGGCTTGCACAATGGCCAATTCGCCTTCCGGACTGCCCAGAAAATCATAGGCATCCTTGGCGGCCAAGCATTGGACTAGTGCCTGCGGGTCTGCCAGGCCAATATCTTCGCTGGCAAAGCGCACCAAACGGCGCAGCACATAAAGCGGTTCTTCCCCCGCCACGAGCATCCGCGCGAGATAATAGAGCGCCGCCTGTGGGTCTGAGCCGCGCAGGCTTTTGTGGAGCGCGGAAATCAGGTTGTAATGCCCCTCGCGGTCCTTGTCATAAACGGGCATGCGCCGATGCAGCAGCGCCGCGAGCGCCTGCGGGTCTAAGGCCTCGTCGATTTGGATCGAGAACAGCGTTTCGGCCTGATTCAGCAGAAAGCGCCCATCGCCATCAGCTGACGCAATCAGGGCAGCCCGCGCATCTTCTGTCAGCGGCAGCTTCTGGCCCATTAACGTTTCAGCGCGCGCCAGCAGTGTGTCGAGCGCTGCCGCATCCAGCCGGTGCAGAACCAGCACTTGCGCGCGGCTCAGCACAGCGGCGTTGAGTTCAAAGCTGGGGTTTTCCGTTGTCGCCCCCACCAGCGTCACAGTGCCCTTTTCGACATAGGGCAAGAAGCTATCTTGCTGCGCGCGGTTGAAGCGGTGGATTTCATCAACAAAGAGCAGCGTCGCTTGGCCTGTCCGGGCATGGTCTTCGGCAGCCGCAAAGGCCTTCTTCAAATCGGCAACACCCGAGAATACGGCAGATAGCGGCTCAAAGCGCAGGCCCACAGCATCGGCCAGCAAGCGGGCAATTGTCGTTTTGCCCGTGCCCGGCGGCCCCCAGAGAATCATGGACGATAGCTTGCCTGCGGCCAGCATCCGGCCAATTGCGCCTTGCGGCCCCGTTAAATGCTCTTGGCCCACCACCTCGCTGATTGCAGAGGGCCGCAGCCGTTCTGCCAGCGGGGCAGGTGGCCCCTCTTGATCAAATAGCTCAGCCATGCGGCACGCGGCGGTGAAGGCTCATCCGCTGATATTGATCCAGCACGGCCTGATTAACGCTGTCCCAATCATAGGCGCTGCTCGCTTTGGCGCCTGCCGCGCCATGGGCCTGACGCAAAGCGGCGTCGGTGCAATATCGGGCAAGGGCATCAGCATAGGCCGCAATGTCGCCGGGGGGCACCAATTGCCCAGTAACGCCATTTTGCACCAAAGATTCGCTGCCTGTCGCATGGGCTGCAATAACGGGAATGCCGCAAGCCATGGTTTCCAAAGTCACATTGCCGAAGGTTTCTGTTACTGATGGATTAAACAACATATCCATTGAGGCAACAGCCCGACCTAAATCTGCCCCAGATTGAAAGCCTATAAAGACGCTGCCGGGCAGGTGCTGGGCAAACCAGTCTCGCGCCGGGCCATCGCCAATCACAAGCACACGATGCGCTATGTTGCGTGCGCGCAGTGCCTCAATGCTGTTGGCAAAGACATCTAAGCCTTTTTCCATCACCAGCCGGCCCAAAAAGCCAATAACGGGTTCCGCATCGTCAATGCCAAGGCTGCGACGCCAGCCAAGGTCACGCTGGCTGGGGTTGAAAATGCTTGTATCAATGCCGCGTGTCCAAATGCCGATAGTCTCGCCCATCCCCTGCGCCCGCATGACCTGCGCCATGGATTCTGAAGGCGCAACCACAGCGTCACACCGCCGGTAAAACCGGCGCAACATGGCCTCTAAAGGTGCTTCTAAAAAGCCCAAGCCGTAATAACGTGGATAGGTTTCAAAGCGCGTGTGCATCGAGGCCAGAACAGGAATGCCGCGTTTGCGGGCCCAGCTGATCGCGCGATGCCCCAGAATATCGGGGGCAGCCACATGCACAATATCAGGGCCAAAAGCCTCTAAATCTCGCCGCGCGGCTTTTGTCAGCCCGCGCGCCAGCCGATATTCCCCGCGCCCAAAGGGCAGGGGTATTGAGGCAACGCTCACCAGATCGCCCGTGGGCGGAAAATCAGGTGTGTCAGTGGTTGGAGAGTAGATTCGCACAGCCACATTCTGGCGCAGCAGAAACCCAACCAAGCGGTTAAGTGCTTGATTAGCCCCATCTCGCACATAGTTATAATTGCCGCTGAACATAGCGATGCGAAGCTTGGCTGAACTCATGCCAAAGCCGATAGCCCAAAGGTCAGCTGAACGAAAGTTCTGCCCAAACTGGCAAATGGTCAGACGCTTGACGGGCCTTTAGGCTGTGATGCGTTCCTGCCGCCAAAATATGGAGATCTGCACTCACAAAAATACGGTCAAGCCGCGCCATGGGCCTTTGGCTGTGAAAACTGGGCCCAGTATGGGCCAGATGGTGTCCGCCCACAAATTCATCCATGCAGCCGCCATGATGCGACCATTGGTTCATATCCCCCATTAAAATTGAGGGCAGGGGCGGGTCGCGGCGATCCACTTCGGCCAAAACAGCACGCACTTGCTGCCGCCGCCTCAGCCCCGACAGGTCTAGATGCATGCCTACAATGCGCACAGCTGCGCCCCCCACATCAATATCAGCCAGCACGGCGCCCCGAGGCTCAATGGTCGGCAAATGAAGAATGTCATGCGCCAAAACCGAAAACCCCCGGCGCACCAGAATCGCATTGCCGTGATGGCCAAGGGATTCAGCGCGTGTTTCAAATGGCACGGGAATATAGTCTGTCTCGGTGGCAATTAGCTCAGGCGGGAGTGCTGATTGGCGCAACCCGAAACGACGATCTGCTTCTTGCAGGGCAATGATATCAGCGCCAATTTCGTTCAGCACATCCAGCACACGGGCCGGGCGACGGCGCCGGTCAGTGCCAATGCCTTTGCGAATGTTGTAACTGGCGACTTTGACCATAAGCAGGGCGTAGCGGCCTCGGCAGTCTGGGCCAAGGCCGGAAAGCCAAAGCGGTGAAATATTGAGTTCACCATGTCACTTACAAAAAATGTCGGGCAGATCGCCTTGACAGCCCCAAGGCGCTCCCTTAGAGGCCGCCTCCTCACGCTGAAACGCGGGTGTAGCTCAGTTGGTTAGAGCGCCGGCCTGTCACGCCGGAGGTCGCGGGTTCGAGCCCCGTCACTCGCGCCACTTCTTAATAAAGAAGCGGCGATTTTACCGGAAAGATCCGGTCTCCATCCATTTTAGAATTGGCCGCAAGGGAAAGATCCAGACGATCCCGGCGATAAGATAGAATATGGATTGCACCAGCACCGGCCTCGCGCTGACCCATGTTGAGAGGCTGGCGACCAGCACGGCCCAAATTGTCATATAGGCCAAAATGCCAAGCGTGCCGACGGGCTTGCGCCAACTGGGCTGATCTATGTGTTTCATGCTGTTATCCGGCTGGAGGGTGGGGTGATCCATTCGGCTTCCGTCAAGATGGCGTCAAGCGGCATATCCCAAGGATCAGCCGGCAGCCCTGCAAATTCTTGGACCGACCACCCAAGGCCAATGCGCAGGGCATGCGGCATTTGGGCAAGTGCGCGATCATAATAGCCAGCCCCTTGGCCCAGCCGATTGCCTGCTCGATCAAAGCCTAACAGCGGGATCAGCAGCGCATCCGGCCTTGCCAAAGGGGCTGCTATCAAAGGTTGGGCAAAACCAGCCGCTGCCATTTCTAACGGATCGCCAGGCAGCCATTGACGGAACAGCATTGGGCCAGCGTCAGGGCCAATCCAGGGCAGGGCCAATGGATGATGGCACTGATGCCACTGGGCAAGCACGCCCGCAGGGTCTGCCTCGCTCCCCATTGCGACATAGCCCGCAAGGCACAGACTGGGTGAGAGCAAGTCTGTCAAAGGGCGCAGAGAGGCGGTATCTGGCGGGAAAAGCGCGGTGCCGCGAGTGCGGGCAAAGTCCCGTCGCTTGGCCCGCGCCTGTTTTCTAAGATCAGCCTTGGTCATGTCTGTCATGGGTTGGCGGACCCACCATAGCCGTTTGCCGGAATATCCTCTGACGCCAAGTACGTCAGGTGGGGACCATGTGCGTCAGGCCAGGGCCTGGGCAGGGACAGCCCCCATGGATGTGGAATCGCCTCAGGGATAATCTCATCAGCGCGCACAAGGCAGCATCCGCCAAGGCCCATATAGGCGCGTCAGCCGCGTTGCTCAAGGCGCGAGGCAAGCTTTTCCAAACGATCTGCAATCTCTTCAAGCAAGTCGGCGTCTGCGCCTGTGTCACCTGATGGCGCAGCAGCGGGGGCTGGTGCCGCTGGGCCGCGTCCCGATCGCCGCTGGTCTGCCAGCTCATCTGCCAGCAAAAGCGATGCAAAAAGCAGCTGCCGAATTTCGCTCATTCCGCCCAAGCCTTGCCGCGCTTGTTGGGCTTTGGCGTCTACCAAAGCAGCAGCGGCCAGCAGATTTGCCTCTTCGCCATCGCGGCAGGCCACGGTGTAACTATTGCCAGCAATCAGCAGATCAACCTTGGCCATTAGCTGCGCCCTCCAGCAGAGGCGCGCGCAATCACGGCATCAAGAGCGGAGAGCGCAATTGTTGCTTCTTCTTTCAATTTGGCATGTCGCGCGGACAGAGCAGCCAATTCCGCTTCTGTCGCGGCAGCATCAGAATGACCCGAAATGGGCGTGTCTGCGAGAGTGGTGAGTCGCTCAAGCGCAGCAGCAATGCGCGCTAAGGCGTTGTTCTTTCGATCATTGGACATGGCGCAAGCTTACCATGCAAGCCGCCCGCCGCAAGTAAAATGCCACCACTTCGGTTGACCATCGTTCGAGGGGGCGACAATAGGGCATCGACTCTGCGTAGGACGAGTCGTCCAGCCCATTTCTGGGCCAGCCAAAGGGGCCGTCATGACCGTTGACTCGCAGCAACTCGCCAACGCAATTCGCGCGTTGTCGATGGACGCCGTGCAAGCCGCCAATTCCGGCCACCCGGGGATGCCCATGGGGATGGCTGATGTTGCGACGGTTTTGTTTACGGAATTTATGAAATTTGATCCCGCAGCCCCAAAATGGGCGGATCGGGATCGTTTCGTTCTCTCCGCAGGCCATGGCTCCATGCTGGCCTATGCGACGCTGTATCTTGCGGGCTATCAGCGCCCGACAATTGAAGACATTCGCAATTTCCGCCAACTCCACAGCCCGTGCGCCGGCCACCCAGAAAATATTGAGCTGGACGGCGTTGAATCAACGACTGGCCCCTTGGGTCAAGGCCTTGCGATGGCTGTTGGCATGGCCATGGCAGAGCGGCATCTGAATGCCGTGTATAGCGATGATCTGGTCGATCACCGGACATGGGTGATTGCAGGCGATGGCTGCCTGATGGAAGGCATTAACCACGAAGCCATTGGTTTGGCTGGGCATTTGGGTTTGGGCCGGATGATTGTGTTGTGGGATGACAACCGCATCACCATTGACGGCAAGACTGATTTGTCGACCAGCGAAGATGTGCTCGCTCGCTATCAAGCGACTGGCTGGCATACCGAAAGCTGCGACGGCCATGATTTTGCGGATATTCGCCGCGCGATTAATGCTGCGCTGGCGGACAACCGCCCGTCCTTGATTTCGTGCCGCACTTTGATTGGCAAAGGCGCGCCGAACAAGCAGGGCACATCGGGCGTGCATGGCTCCCCCCTCGGTGTCGATGAAATTGCAGCCACACGCGCCGCGCTGGGCTGGACGGCGGAGCCTTTTGTTGTTCCCTCAGACATTCTCGATGCATGGCGTGCAAAATGCGCACGCGGTGGCGATGCGCACAAGGCATGGCAGGGTCGTTTGTCCGGCAACTCGCGCGCGGCGGAATTTACAACCCGTATGGCAGGCGATCTGCCCGCCGTGCCTGCCATGGCGGATTACCTCAAATCCTTGGCGGAAACTGCGCCCAAGGTTGCCACCCGCAAGTCGAGCGAAATGGCGCTGGAAGTCTTAACCGCTGGCATCCCGGCCATGGTCGGCGGGTCCGCTGACCTCACTGGATCGAACAACACCAAGACAAAGGCGACCACGCCCTATTCGCGCGAGGATTATGCGGGGCGCTATGTCTATTATGGCATTCGCGAATTTGGCATGGCAGCAGCGATGAACGGCATGGCGCTGCATGGCGGGGTTGTGCCGTATGGCGGCACTTTCCTTGTCTTTTCAGATTATTGCCGCAACGCCATTCGCTTGTCGGCCATTCAGGAACAGCGCGTCATTTATGTGATGACGCATGACAGCATTGGTCTGGGCGAAGATGGCCCGACTCACCAGCCGGTGGAACATGTGATGAGCCTGCGGACAATGCCCAATGTCGCGGTGTTCCGTCCGGCAGATGCCGTGGAAACGGCCGAATGTTGGCAGCTGGCTTTGGCGCGGACACATGGTCCTTCGGTCTTGGCCCTGTCGCGCCAGAACCTGCCCGCCGTGCGTTTTGACGTTTCGGAAAACCTGTGCGCCAAGGGCGGCTACCGCCTGAAGCCGGCGACTGCCGCGCGTAAGGTTGTGCTGATTGCCACGGGTTCTGAAGTTGAAGTTGCTCTCGCCACCCAAGCCGCGCTTGAGGCTAAAGGGATTGGCGCAGATGTCGTTTCCATGCCGTGCACCGAAGTGTTCGATGCGCAGCCCGCCGCCTATAAGGCAGATCTTCTGCCGCGCGACGCGCTGATTGTCTCGATTGAAGCCGGGGTCACCTTGGGCTGGGAACGCTATACAGGCCTTGATGGTCTGAACATTGGTATTGATCGCTTTGGCGCATCCGCGCCAGCAGAGGCGCTGTATGATTATTTCGGCCTGACGGCGGAAAAGATCACACCGCGTATTCTGGAGAAATTGTCCAACTAAAGGGAGTGACGACATGGCGAAGGTTGCCATCAACGGATTTGGCCGCATCGGTCGCAATGTGGCGCGTGCCATCCTTGAGCGCCCGGATTGCGGCCTTGAGCTGGTGTCGATCAATGATCTGGCTGATGCCAAGTCGAACGCTTTGCTCTTCAAGCGCGATTCCGTGCACGGCGCGTTCAACGGCAGCGTTGAGGTGGATGGGAATGATCTCATCATCAACGGCAAGCGCATTCATGTGACGGCAGAGCGCGACCCGGCCAATCTGCCCCATGCGGCCCAAGGCATTGATATTGCGTTAGAGTGCACGGGCTTCTTTACCGATAAGGACAGCGCGTCCAAGCATCTGACTGCAGGCGCCAAGCGCGTGCTGATTTCGGCTCCGGCCAAGGGCGTGGACCTGACGGTTGTTTACGGTGTGAACCATGACAAGCTGACGGCAGACCATAAGGTCGTCTCCAACGCCTCCTGCACCACCAATTGCTTGGCACCTTTCGCCAAGGTGTTGAATGACGCCATTGGCATTGAGCGTGGCCTGATGACGACTGTCCACGCCTATACCAACGACCAAAAAATCCTCGACCAAATCCATTCCGACATGCGCCGTGCGCGTGCGGCTGGCATGTCGATGATCCCGACGACGACGGGCGCTGCCCGCGCCGTGGGTGAAGTTCTGCCGGAATTGAAGGGCAAGCTCGATGGCTCGGCCATTCGCGTGCCGACACCTAATGTCTCGGTGGTGGATTTGACCTTCCAGCCGAAGCGCGACACCAGTGTTGAGGAAGTGAACGCGCTGCTCAAGGCCGCGGCGGAAGGCCCGATGAAGGGTGTTCTTGGCTATTCCGACGAGCCGTTGGTCTCGATTGATTATAATCACTGCCCGAACAGCTCGACGATCGACAGCCTCGAAACAGCGGTCATTGATGGCAAGCTGGTCCGCGTGCTGAGCTGGTATGACAATGAATGGGGCTTTTCCAACCGCATGCTCGATACGGCAGGCGTGATGGCAAAGCTTATCTAAAAAAGGCAGCAACCAGATGGGCCGGTTCAAGACACTGGACGATATGGGGGATGTCACGGGCAAGCGCGTGCTTGTGCGTGAGGACCTGAATGTTCCGATGGCCAATGGCGCAGTGACGGATGATACCCGTCTGCGCGCTGCTGCGCCGACCTTGCTTGAACTGGCCGATCGTGGGGCCAAAGTTTTGGTGCTGGCGCATTTCGGCCGGCCCAAGGGCGAACGGCGTGACGATATGTCGCTGCGCCAAGTTGTCTCTGCGCTGGCGAATGTTTTGGGCCGCGATGTTGGCTTTGTCGCCGATTGTGCGGGGGCAGAGGCAGCAGCAGCAGTTGATGGGCTGGCATCCGGCAGCATCACCGTTCTCGAAAACACTCGCTTTCATGCTGGTGAAGAAAAAAATGATCCGGCTTTGGTCGCCTCAATGGCAGCGCTGGGCGATCTCTATGTGAACGATGCCTTCTCTGCCGCGCACCGTGCCCATGCCTCCACTGAGGGGCTGGCGCATCATCTTCCGGCCTTTGCTGGCCGGTCGATGGAAGCAGAACTGGTTGCCCTCGAAAAGGCACTGGGTGCGCCCGAAAAGCCGGTGGCTGCCGTTGTTGGTGGGGCTAAGGTTTCGACCAAGCTTGATGTGCTGAAGCATCTTGTGTCGCGTGTTGACCATCTCATCATTGGCGGCGGCATGGCCAATACGTTCCTTGCGGCACGCGGGGTGGATGTTGGCAAATCTTTATGTGAGCATGACTTAACTGATACGGCTGATGCCATCCTGGATGCGGCAGACGAAGCAGGCTGCACGGTGCATCTGCCCTATGATGTTGTTGTGGCAAAGGAGTTTGCAGCCAATCCGGCCTCGCTACGCACCTGCAATGTGCATGAAGTGGCAGCCGATGAAATGATTTTGGACGTTGGTCCGGCGGCCGTTGAAGCGCTGGGCGATGTGCTGAAGACCTGCCGTACCTTGGTGTGGAATGGCCCGATGGGGGCGTTTGAGACGGTGCCTTTTGATAAGGCCACTGTGGCTCTCGCGCGGACAGCAGCGGCGTTGACCAAAGAAGGCTCTTTGGTTTCGGTGGCAGGGGGTGGCGATACTGTTGCGGCTTTGAACCATGCGGGCGTCGCGGCTGATTTCAGCTTTATCTCAACGGCAGGCGGTGCGTTCCTGGAATGGATGGAAGGGCGAGACCTTCCCGGCGTTTCCGCACTTCTGGCGACGTAAAGTACATTTTACCCCCGGCGGTCTTGCCCGTCGGGGTTTTTTTTGACTAACGCTTCATACGTATGCAGCCCGATCTAAAGCGAGGATGATGATGACCGACCCGAAAATGCTCGACAAAATTGCCAGCGGCAAAGGCTTTATCGCGGCACTTGACCAGAGCGGCGGGTCAACGCCCAAGGCGCTGAAAGGCTATGGCATTTCAGAGGATGCCTATTCGGGCGATGCCGAGATGTTTGGCCTGATCCACCAAATGCGCAGCCGGATCATTTCTTCGGCGTCCTTTACGGGCGACAAAGTGATTGGCGCGATCTTGTTTGAAAAGACAATGGATGGCGAAGTTGGCGGCAAACCGACGCCAACCGCTTTGTGGGATAAGGGCGTGGTTCCCTTCATCAAGATTGACAAGGGCCTCGAAGACGAAGCTCAAGGCGTGCAGATGATGAAGGCCATGCCTGATCTCAACGCCCTTCTGGCCCGTGCAAAGAGCCTTGGCGTTCTTGGCACTAAGGAACGTTCCGTCATCAACTTCGCCAATCGGGCCGGCATTGCCGATATTGTCCGCCAGCAAGTGGAGGTGGGCCAGCAAGTGTTGGCGGCCGGGCTTGTCCCGATGCTGGAGCCGGAAATCAACATTAAGAGCGCTGAACGCGCCCAGTGTGATGCCATTTTGGTCGAAGAAATGGTGAAGGCTCTGGATGATATGCCAGGCGCAGACAAGGTGATGCTGAAGCTAAGCTTGCCAGTGACACCGGGCCATTTTGACGCATTGGTCGATCATCCGCGCGTCTTGCGCGTGGTCGCGCTGTCGGGCGGGTATAACCGGCCTGATGCGTGCGTTGAGCTCGCCAAGAACCGGGGGATCATCGCCAGCTTCAGCCGCGCGCTTCTGGAAGATTTGCGCCACCAAATGTCGGATGCAGAATTTGATGCCTCTCTGGGCGAAGCGATTGACGCCATTTACACGGCGTCAACCCAGAAGACGGCCTGAGTTTGGGAGAGGAGGGCGGTGGCCTCAGCAGCTGCCGCCCCCGTTTATAGGGCTACCGCTTCGCGGCTGCCCCGCCTATATCGCCTGGCATGGATGATCTTGACCTGCCAGAAGTGCCGCAAGGCTTTGCCGAACGATTTGCCGCTGAAGACCGTGAACCGGCGGAACTCTACCTCCTTTCCCCCCCGCAAATTGATGATCGCTTTGCAGATCGGCTGAAAGCTGCACTGGACGCCGGGCCAATCGCTGCCTTTCAGTTGCGGTTGAAGGGGCTGGACGACCACGCGATTGCGCGCGCGGCCGAGCCGCTTCAGGCTATTTGCGCTGACCACGATGTCGCCTTCATCATCAATGACAGCATTGCTCTTGCCAAAAGATTGGGTGCCGATGGCGTCCATCTGGGGCAGGACGATGGCGATCCGCGTGAGGCGCGAGAGATTTTGGGACGTGAGGCGCAAATTGGGGTGACGTGCCACAATAGCCGCCACCTTGCGATGGAAGCGGGGGAGGCAGGCGCGGATTATGTGGCTTTTGGCGCCTTCTTCCCGACAAGCACCAAAGAGGTGTCCCATCAGGCTGATCCCGCGATTTTGAGCTGGTGGACCGTTGTTTCGCCCATCCCGTGCGTAGCGATTGGCGGGATTACGCCTGCAACGGCACCGATTGTCGCCAAGGCAGGGGCTGATTTTGTTGCGGTTTCGGGGGCTGTTTGGAATGATCCGGCAGGCGAGGCAGCGGCAGTGCAGACCTTTCTCACAGCTTTGGGCCGCTGAGTGCCCTTGCCCGCGGCCTCTGCATAGGCTAGGGGCGGCGCCGCTCTTTCCAATTCCTATAGGTGCATCCCATGAAGATCAGCGGCGTGGACATTCGTCCCGGCAACATTCTTGAATTTGAAGGCGGCCTGTGGCGCGCCGTGAAGATCCAGCACACGCAACCCGGCAAGGGCGGCGCCTATATGCAGGTTGAAATGAAAAACCTGATGGATGGCCGCAAGACCAATAACCGCTTCCGCTCAGACGAGAAGGTGGAGCGTGTGCGTCTGGACACCAAGGATTTCACTTATCTGTACACTGATGGCGACATGCTCGTCTTCATGGATAAGGATAGCTATGAGCAGATCACGCTGCAGCGTGACATGCTGGGCGATGCCGCTGCCTTCTTGCAAGACGGCATGGACGTTGTTCTCGAACTTCACGAAGAACGCCCGATTTCGGTGCAGCTGCCCGATCAGGTGGAAGCGACTATTGTGGAAGCCGATGCCGTGGTGAAGGGCCAGACGGCGTCTTCGTCCTACAAGCCGGCTCTGCTCGACAATGGCGTGCGCATCATGGTGCCGCCGCATATCGGCTCGGGCACGCGCGTTGTGGTGGACGTATATTCGCAGGAATATGTGAAGCGCGCCGACTAAGCCGTTTAGGGGGTGGCGGCCTAATGGTCGCGGCCCCAGTTTTTTCAGATTGCCTCGCAAGATCGGATTAGCCGTGCCTGCCCATTCCGGAATTATGACCGTTATTGAACGCGCCGCCCGCAAGGCTGGGGCCAAGCTGCGTCGTGACTTTAACGAAGTCCAGCATTTGCAGGTGAGCCGCAAAGGCCCGGCAGATTTTGTCTCCAAGGCGGATCTGGCAGCTGAGCGGACAATTTATGATGAATTGTCCAAAGCGCGGCCTGATTGGGGCTTTTTGTTTGAAGAAGCTGGGGAAATTGAAGGCGCGCCCAACAAGCCACGCTTCATTATTGATCCGCTCGATGGAACAAGCAACTTTCTCCACGGCATTCCGCACTTTGCGATTTCCATTGCGGTAGAAGAGCCGCTGACGGGCAATCGCCGCGAAGTGACGACTGCGCTGGTCTATAACCCAATTACCGATGAAAGCTTTTGGGCGGAAAAGGGCCGGGGGGCTTGGTTGCAAGACCAACGTCTGCGCGTTTCTGCGCGGCGTGATCTGTCTGACGCGCTGATTGCAACGGGCATTCCCTTCATGGGCCATGGCGATATGGCGGAATGGGTTCGCATTTTTGGTGCAATTGCGCCCAATGTTGCGGGCATTCGTCGCTTTGGGGCAGCCTCGCTAGACCTCGCTTGGATCGCCGCCGGGCGCTATGATGGCTATTGGGAAAGCAAGTTGCAGCCATGGGATGTAGCTGCTGGCATGTTGCTGGTGCGCGAAGCGGGTGGCTTTGTCACAGATTTTCGTGGGGGCGAGCGCTGTATTGAGCGCAGCGAGTTTTTGGCTGCAAACGACATTCTCCATTCCAAGCTGCACAAGTTGGTGGCAGGCGCGTTGCGCTAATAATTTTTCGCCGCTTGCGCAGTCAAATGCGAGGATTTCTCGGCATTCGTGGGGCATGGGGGCTAATTATCCCCGAACACGTACAAATTGCCACCCTTACCGCGCTTGCGAAGGTCGGCACGCTGGCCTAAAGCCGCCACGATTCCGGCGTCCTGCCGGTCCAAGGGGTAAGTCGTATCATGTCTTCGGTTGCAGCCGGATATTTGCCGATTTTGCTTTTTCTGGCGATTGCGCTGGTTCTCTCAAGTGCCTTCGTTTTCTTGCCAATGTTGGTATCGCGCCTCACAGGCACGCATAATCCAACGCCGGAAAAGCTGACGGAATATGAATGCGGTTTCCCCGCTTTTGAGGGCAGCCGCGCGCAATTTGACGTGCGCTTTTACCTCGTCGCTATTTTGTTCATCATCTTTGACTTGGAAGCTGCCTTCCTTTTCCCTTGGGCGGTTAGCCTTGAGTGGACGGGCTGGGCCGGCTGGACCGGCATGATGATCTTCTTGGGCGAATTGGTGCTTGGCCTTGTTTATGCTTGGAAGAAGGGAGCTCTGGAATGGGAGTAGATCTGACGGCGGCTCCGCCTGCCGGAACAGCTCCGGACGCGAGCTTCTTTAACGGGTTGAATGATGAGCTTGCCAATAAGGGCTTTCTTGTCGTGTCGACCGAAGAGCTGTTTCAATGGGCGCGCACCGGATCGCTTTGGTGGATGACTTTTGGTCTGGCCTGCTGCGCGGTGGAAATGATCCACGTCAACATGCCGCGCTATGATCTGGAACGCTTTGGTGCTGCCCCGCGCGCATCCCCGCGCCAGTCAGACGTGATGATTGTGGCCGGAACGCTGTGCAACAAAATGGCCCCGGCGCTGCGTCGCGTGTACGACCAGATGTCGGATCCGAAATATGTGATTTCGATGGGCAGCTGCGCCAATGGCGGCGGCTATTATCACTATAGCTACAGCGTTGTGCGCGGGTGTGACCGGATTGTGCCAGTGGATATTTATGTACCCGGCTGTCCGCCAACTGCCGAGGCGCTGCTCTACGGTATCATGCAATTGCAGCGGAAAATCCGCCGCTCGGGAACGGTGACGCGCTAATGCATTCTGCACCTCGCTATGCAAGCAATGACGGCGTGGCAGATGCCATCGCTAAGGCGCTGGGCAAGCATGTTGTCCAGATTACGGAAGCGCACGGCGAAATTGCCGTTGAAGTGGTGACGGCCAAGCTCGTCGACGCAATGACGTTGCTGCGCGATGAGCTGGCCTATCAGCAGCTGATGGAAATTGCGGGCGTTGATTGGCCCGACCATGATCCGCGCTTTGAAGTCGTCTATTGCCTGTTGTCGCTGACGAAGAACCACCGCATCCGCGTGCATGTGCGCACCAATGAAGATGTGGCGGTGCCGTCCGTCACCAGCATTTGGCCTGTTGCGGGCTGGCTCGAGCGTGAAGTGTTCGACATGTATGGCGTGCTGTTTGAAGGCAATGCGGACCTGCGCCGCATTTTGACCGATTATGGCTTTTCCGGCCATCCCCAGCGGAAAGACTTCCCGCTGACGGGCTATACTGAGCTGCGCTATTCCGAAGAGCATAAGCGCGTGATGTATGAACCAGTGAGCCTGGCGCAAGATTTCCGCAAGTTTGACTTTATGTCGCCTTGGGAAGGCGCAGACTATGTGCTGCCCGGCGATGAAAAGGGAGAGCAGAAATGAGCCTGTCCCCTGATCTGGCGCCCACCACAACGGGCGAAGACATTGAGAATTACACGATCAATTTCGGCCCGCAGCACCCGGCGGCACACGGCGTTCTGCGTCTGGTGATGGAACTGGATGGGGAAATCATCGAGCGGCTTGATCCGCACGTTGGCCTGCTGCACCGCGGCACCGAAAAGCTGATCGAGTATAAGACGTATCTTCAGGCTTTGCCCTATTTTGATCGGCTCGATTATTGCTCACCGCTGGGCATGGAGCACAGCTATGTGCTGGCCGTTGAAAAGCTGCTGAATGTTGAAGTGCCACTGCGTGCGCAATATCTGCGCGTGCTGTTTGCCGAGTTGACGCGCATCTGCAACCACATGCTCAACCTCGGTTCGCACGTCATGGACGTGGGCGCGATGACGCCGAACCTGTGGATGTTCGAAATCCGTGAGGATTGCCTCAATTTCTTTGAACGCGCCTCGGGCGCGCGCATGCACGCCGCATGGTTCCGTCCGGGTGGTGTTCATCAGGATGTGCCGCTGAAGCTGCTGACGGATATTGCCGATTGGCTCGATAAGCGCGTGCCAACGCTGTTTGAAGACGCGATTAGCCTTGTGGCCGACAACCGTATTTTCAAGCAGCGCAATGTGGATATTGCCGTCGTCTCGAAGGATGACGCAATTCGCTGGGGCTTTTCTGGCCCGATGATCCGCGCCGCGGGCATCCCATGGGATATCCGCAAGTCGCAGCCTTATGATGTCTATGACCGGATGGAATTTGACGTCCCCGTCGGCACCAAAGGCGATTGTTACGATCGCTTCATGGTCCGTGTGGAAGAAGTGCGTCAATCAATCCGCATCATGAAGCAGTGCCTCCGCGATATGCCCGAAGGCCCAGTGCTGACCGAAGATCGCAAGGTCGCGCCGCCCAAGCGTGCCGACATGAAGCAATCAATGGAAGCGCTGATCCATCACTTCAAGCTCTATACCGAAGGCTTTAAGGTGCCCGAAGGCAGCGTCTATGTGGCGACCGAAAGCCCCAAGGGGGAATTTGGCGTTTATCTTGTGTCAGATGGTACCAATAAGCCTTATCGCTGCAAAATTCGGCCCACGGCCTTTTCGCACCTTCAAGCCATGGATTTCATGTCGCGCGGCCATATGCTTGCTGACACCACGGCTATTTTGGGTGCGCTCGACATCGTGTTTGGGGAGTGTGACCGCTAATGGCTGATGCAGTGCAAATTCCCGATGAGGCGGAAGTGCGCGCGCGCTGGGGCAGCTTTGCCTTCACGCCGGAAAATATGGAAAAAGCGCAGACGATTATCGGCCGGTATCCCGAAGGCCGTCAGGCATCTGCCGTGATGGGCTTGCTGGATCTGGCCCAGCGTCAGGTGGGGGCAGAAACCAATACCCAAGGCTGGCTGCCTGTGCCCGTGATTGAGTATGTCGCGGCGCAATTGAGCATGCCCTATATGCGCGCTTATGAAGTCGCGACCTTCTACACCATGTATAACCTGGCGCCGGTGGGCAAATTCCATGTTCAGGTCTGCGGCACCACGCCATGCATGTTGCGTGGGTCGGATGACGTGTTGGCGGCCTGCAAATCCAAGGGTTTGGTCAAGGGTGGCACGACGCCGGACGGGTTGTTCACGCTGAATGAAGTTGAATGTCTGGGTGCCTGCGCCAATGCGCCAATGGTCCAGATTAACGATGACAATTTTGAAGACCTGACCTTTGACAGCACCGTTGCGCTGCTTGAGGCGCTCGCCGCTGGCAAGCCCGTGAAAGTCGGCCCGCAGATCAAGCGGCAAACAAGCTGCCCCGAAGGCGGCCCATCGACGCTGAAGGCTATGGTCACCGAAAACCACGATTATCGGGGGGAATGGAAGTGAGCCTGCAAGATAAGGATCGCATTTTCACCAACCTCTATGGCTTCCAGCCGTGGACCCTTGATGCTGCCAAAAAGCGCGGCTGTTGGGACAATACCAAGAAGCTGCTGCAAATTGGTGCAGATGACATCATTGAGACAATTAAGGCTTCGGGCCTGCGCGGCCGCGGTGGGGCAGGCTTCCCCACGGGGATGAAGTGGAGCTTCATGCCCAAAAATCCGACGCCGGAGCGTCCGAACTTCCTCGTCATCAATGCTGACGAGTCAGAGCCGGGTTCGTGCAAAGACCGTGAAATCATTCGCCATGATCCGCATCGCTTGCTGGAAGGCGCGCTGATTGCGGGCTTCGCGATGCGTGCGCGGGCGGCCTATATCTATATTCGCGGCGAGTTTATTTACGAAGCCAAGGTGCTGCAGGCGGCCGTTGATGAGGCTTATGCCGCCGGCTTGCTTGGCAAGAATGCGGCCAAGTCAGGCTATGACTTTGACGTCTTCGTCCATCGTGGCGCGGGCGCTTATATTTGCGGTGAAGAAACCGCGATGATCGAAAGCCTGGAAGGCAAAAAGGGCCAGCCGCGCCTGAAGCCGCCTTTCCCGGCAGGCGCTGGCCTCTATGGCTGCCCTACGACAGTCAACAATGTGGAATCCATTGCTGTTACGCCGACGATCCTGCGTCGCGGCGCAGATTGGTTCAAAAGCTTTGGTCGTGAGAATAACGCGGGCACCAAGCTGTTCCAGATTTCAGGGCATGTAAACAAGCCGTGCACGGTCGAAGAAGCAATGAGCATTCCGTTCCGGGAGCTGATTGAAAAGCACGCGGGCGGCATTCGCGGTGGTTGGGATAATCTTCTAGCCGTTATTCCGGGTGGCTCCTCTGTACCGCTGGTCCCAGCCAAGGAGATTATGGACGCGCCGATGGATTTTGATGGCCTGCGTGCCCTTGGCTCTGGCCTTGGCACGGCGGCCGTTATCGTCATGGACAAATCGACTGATATTGTTCGCGCGATTTCGCGTCTGAGCTATTTCTACAAGCATGAAAGCTGTGGCCAGTGCACGCCGTGCCGTGAAGGCACGGGCTGGATGTGGCGCGTGATGGAACGGCTGCGCGAAGGCAAAGCCGATGTGTCGGAAATCGACACCTTGTTTGAAGTTACCAAGCAGGTGGAAGGCCATACCATCTGCGCATTGGGCGATGCGGCGGCCTGGCCTATTCAGGGCCTGATCCGCCATTTCCGCCCAGAAATTGAGCGCCGTATTGCCGAAAACAAGGGCGGCCAGATGCTGGAGGCGGCGGAGTAATCATGCCTAAAGTCACTGTAGACGGCACTGAAATCGAAGTCCCGGCAGGCGCGACTGTTCTGCAGGCGTGTGAGCTTGCAGGCAAAGAAATTCCGCGTTTCTGCTATCATGAGCGGCTGAGCATCGCTGGCAATTGCCGCATGTGCTTGGTCGAGGTGTCGCCCGGACCGCCCAAGCCGCAGGCCAGCTGTGCGCTGCCCGCGACCGAAGGCCAGGTTATCAAGACGGATAGCCCAATGGTCAAAAAGGCGCGTGAAGGGGTGATGGAGTTTTTGCTCATCAACCACCCGCTCGATTGCCCGATTTGTGACCAAGGCGGCGAGTGTGATCTTCAGGATCAGTCAGTTGCTTATGGCCGTGGTGGCTCGCGCTATGATGAGAATAAGCGCGCCGTCACTGAAAAATATATGGGCCCCATCGTCAAAACGACGATGACACGCTGCATTCAGTGCACACGCTGCGTTCGCTTTGCGGAAGAAGTGGCGGGCGTGGAAGAAATCGGCGCGATTTATCGTGGCGAGAATATGCAGATCACCAGCTATCTGGAACGTGCTGTCTCTAGCGAGCTGTCGGGCAATGTGGTTGACCTTTGCCCGGTCGGCGCGCTCACCTCTAAGCCCTATGCATTTATCGCGCGCCCGTGGGAGTTGAAGAAAACCCCTGCGATTGACGTGATGGATGCTGTGGGCACCAATATCCGCCTTGATAGCCGTGGCCGTCAGGTGCTGCGCGCCTTGCCGCGCATCAATGAAGATGTGAACGAAGAATGGGCCAGCGATAAGACGCGCCATGCCGTTGATGGCCTTGTCCATCGCCGGTTGGACCGGCCTTATGTCCGCAAGGGCGGCAAATTGGTTGCTGTCGACTGGGCAGAGGCGCTCAAGGCAGTGGCCGATGCAGCAGGCAAGGCGGGCAAGTCCGTCGCCGCAATTGCAGGCGATATGGTTGATTGCGAAACCATGTTTGCCACGCGGCAATTGGTAAAGTCGCTGGGCGGCAATATGTTTGAAGGCCGCCAAACGGGCTTGGCCTATGACACCTCCAGCCTGTCGGCTGTCAATTTCAACACCGGCATCGCCAATGTTGAAAATGCTGATGTCATTCTGCTCGTTGGGTCCGACTTGCGCCGCGAAGCGCCACTCGTGAACACCCGCGTGCAAAAGGCGGTGCGCAAGAAGGGCGCGAAGGTCTTCGCCATCGGGCCGGAAACGGACCTGACCTATAAGGCAGAGTTCCTCGGCGCCAATTTGGGCCTGTTGAGCAAGCTGCCCAAGCATGTGGCGGATGCCTTTAAGGCGGCTGAACGCCCTGTCATCATCGTGGGCGGCGGCGCGCTGCGCTATGAAGGCGCGCATGGCGCGGCTCTGGCCTTTGCCAAAAAATATAAGCTCGTCCGCAAGGACTGGAATGGCTTTAACGTCCTGCACTTTGCGGCCGCCCGCATGGGTGGCCTGATGCTGGGCTATGCCTATGACGGCGGCATCAAGGCGCTGGCGGCGAAGAAGCCAAAGCTGGCCTTCTTCTTGGGCGCGGATGAGGTTGATTACAGCCTCTTTGCTGAGACGTTCAAAGTCTATGTCGGCCATCATGGTGATGCCGGCGCGCATGCGGCGGATGTCATCTTGCCGGGCGCTGCATACACCGAAAAGGCGGGCACATACGTCAATCTCGAAGGTCGCGTGCAGCGGGGCGATCGTGCCGTCTTCGCGCCGGGCGATGCGCGTGAAGATTGGTCGATTTTCCGGGCTTTGTCGGATCTGACGGGCAAGACGCTGCCGTTTGACAGTTTTGACGCACTGCGCGCCGAAATGGCGAAGGCTGTGCCTGCGCTGGGCCGTGAAGGCTTGGCCGATTATGGCTGGGATGTCCCCGCGCTGCCCGAAAAGACAAGTGCGGACATCGCCGATTATCCGATCAAGGATTTCTACCTGACCAACGCCATTTGCCGCGCCTCGGAAACGATGCAGCGCTGCTCAAGCGAGTTGGTCAAAGGGGAAGAATGGCTGGAGGCAGCGGAATGACCTTTACCCAATGGTTCCAATCCTGGGGCGGTGAGGCGTTTGGCTGGTTTCTGGCCACCACCGTCCTCATTTTGATGATCGCGCTGCCGCTGATGCTGGCCGTTGCGATGATCATTTATGCTGACCGTAAAATCTGGGCGGCTATGGCGCTGCGCCGTGGCCCGAACGTGGTTGGTCCGCTGGGCTTGCTTCAGTCTTTTGCGGATGGCCTCAAGGTCATGCTGCAAGAAACGATCATTCCATCTGCGGCCAATCGTGGGCTCTTCCTGCTTGCGCCGATCATCACCTTCACGGTGGCGCTGATCGTCTGGGCGGTCATTCCCTTTGGCCCCGGCATGGTGCTGGCAGACATTAATGTCGGCCTGCTTTACCTGCTCGCGGCCTCTTCGCTGGGCGTTTACGGGGTGATTATTTCGGGTTGGGCATCCAACTCTAAATATCCCTTTTACTCTGCCCTGCGCGCGGCAGCGCAGATGGTGAGTTATGAAGTCTCGATTGGCTTTGTGCTGATTTCGGTCGTTCTTTGGGCAGATTCCTTCAACTTGTCGAAGATCGTGCTGGAACAACAGGGCCATGTTCTCGGCCTTTTCAACGGCTTTGGCTTTAACCCGCTGCTCTTCCCAATGGCTGTGGTGTTCCTGATTTCGGCTCTGGCCGAAACGGCACGCGCGCCCTTTGACTTGACCGAAGCGGAGTCTGAACTCGTCGCAGGCTATCAGACCGAATATTCGTCCATGTCGTTCGCGCTGTTCTGGCTGGGTGAATATGCCAATGTCATTCTGATGTGCGGCCTCAATGCCATCCTGTTCTGGGGTGGCTGGTTGCCGCCAGTCGATTGGGCGCCGCTTTATGCTGTGCCGGGGATTATCTGGTTCTTCTCAAAGATCCTAATCTTCTTCTTCATCTTCTCGTGGATCAAGGCGACAGTGCCGCGCTTCCGCTATGATCAGCTGATGCGGCTGGGCTGGAAGGTTTTCCTTCCGCTCTCCTTGGTCTGGGTTTTCCTCGTTTCGGGCTATCTGATGCTGACAAGGTACGGCGCATGAGTGTGATTGCTCACTATATCAAAACCTTCACGCTCTGGGAGTTTGTGAAGGCGCATTGGCTGACCTTGAAGTATTTCTTCAAGCCCAAGGCGACGATCAACTATCCCTATGAGCGCAACCCGCTCTCGCCCCGTTTCCGGGGGGAGCATGCCTTGCGCCGTTACCCCAATGGCGAAGAACGCTGCATTGCGTGCAAGCTGTGTGAAGCCGTGTGCCCGGCACTGGCGATCACCATTGAGGCTGAGCCGCGCGAAGATGGTAGCCGCCGCACCACGCGCTACGACATTGATATGACGAAGTGCATTTACTGCGGCTTTTGCCAGGAAGCCTGCCCGGTGGACGCTATTGTTGAAGGGCCGAACCTCGAATTTTCGACAGAGACGCGTGAAGAGCTTCTCTATGACAAGGCCAAGCTGCTCGCCAATGGCGACCGCTGGGAACGTGCCATCGCTGCGAATATCGCCGCTGATGCGCCCTATCGTTGATCGGTAAGAGGGGGAGACCATGATCCAGGCATTCGCCTTTTACCTGTTTTCGGCCATCGTCATCCTGTCGGGTGCGCTGACCGTCTTGTCGCGCAATCCGGTGCACAGCGTGCTGTGGCTGATCCTCGCCTTTTTCAACGCCGCTGGCCTGATGGTGCTGGTGGGGGCAGAATTCATCGCGATGCTGCTCGTCATTGTTTATGTCGGCGCAGTTGCCGTGCTGTTCCTCTTTGTCGTCATGATGCTCGACATTGATTTTGCAGAACTCCGCAGTGGCTTTGTACGCTATGGCTTTTTTGGCCTGTTGATTGCGCTGGTTCTTGCCGGGGAGCTGATTATCGCAGGCGGTGCATGGTCGGCAGGGGCAATTGATATTGCCAACCGCACAGCGCCCGTTTCGACAGACCTCAGCAATATCGAAGCGATGGGCGCGCTCATCTATTCCAAATATCTTTATGTGTTTGAAGCAGCCGGTTTGGTCCTGCTCGTCGCGATGATTGGGGCCATTGTGCTCACCCATCGTGAACGCAAGGATGTGCGCCCGCAGAATATCTCGGATCAGGTGAAGCGCCGTCCGCAAGATGCAGTGCGCAATATCGACCAGCCGGTCGGGCAGGGGGTAGAGCTATGATCGGGCTCCAGCATTATCTGGTCGTCTCGGCGATCTTGTTCGTGATGGGGGTGCTGGGCATCTTCATCAATCGCAAGAACATCATCATCATCTTGATGGCAATTGAGCTCATCCTCTTGTCGGTGAACATCAATCTTGTCGCCTTCAGCGCTTATCTGGGCGATTTGGTGGGGCAGGTGTTTGCGATGTTCGTGCTGACCGTGGCAGCGGGCGAAGCCGCCATTGGTCTCGCTATCCTCGTCATTTATTTCCGCGGACGCGGGTCGATTGCGGTTGACGATGTCAACCGGATGAAAGGTTAAGCGTCGTGGAAACCATTAAGCTTATTGTTTTCCTGCCGCTTTTGGCGGCGATCATTGCCGGCCTTGGCAATCGCATGATTGGCAATGTCGCGGCGAAAGCCGTGACGACAGCTGCGCTGTTCATCTCCTGCGCACTGAGCTGGCCGATTTTCCTCGCCTTTATGGGCGGCAGTGCGGAAGCGCATGTTGTGCCAGTGCTGGATTTCATTCGCTCGGGTGATTTGAATGTCCAATGGTCGCTGCGCGTCGATACGCTGACAGCAGTGATGCTGGTGGTCGTGACCAGCGTCTCCAGCCTCGTCCACCTCTATAGCTGGGGCTATATGTCGGAAGACCCCAGCCAGCCGCGCTTCTTTGCCTATCTCTCGCTCTTCACCTTTGCGATGTTGATGCTGGTGACGGCCGATAGCCTGGTGCAGATGTTCTTTGGCTGGGAAGGCGTGGGCCTTGCCTCTTATCTGCTGATTGGTTTCTGGTATCACAAGCCGAGCGCCAATGCGGCGGCGATTAAGGCGTTTGTCGTCAACCGTGTCGGGGACTTTGGCTTCTCGCTGGGCATTTTTGGCGTCTTCCTTGTGTTTGGCACAGTCTCAATCCCGGCGATTTTGGAAGCGGCCCCAGCTTATGCGGGCTCGACCATTGGCTTCCTTGGCTATCGCATTGATACAATTACGCTGCTTTGCATCTTGCTGTTCATTGGCGCGATGGGCAAATCCGCCCAGCTTGGCCTCCACACCTGGCTTCCTGACGCGATGGAAGGCCCAACGCCCGTTTCGGCCCTGATCCACGCGGCAACCATGGTGACGGCAGGCGTGTTCATGGTCTGCCGCTTGTCGCCGCTGTTTGAATTGTCGGAAACGGCAACCAATTTGGTGACTTATGTCGGCGCGGCCACGGCGCTGTTTGCCGCGACGGTCGGCACTACGCAGACGGATATTAAGCGCGTCATTGCTTACTCAACCTGTTCGCAATTGGGTTATATGTTCTTTGCCGAGGGCATTGGCGCTTATGGCGCGGCGATGTTCCATCTGTTCACGCACGCCTTCTTTAAGGCGCTGCTGTTCTTGGGTGCAGGCTCAGTCATCCATGCCATGCATCATGAGCAGGATATGCGCTATTATGGTGGCCTTCGTAAGCACATCCCGCTCACCTTCTGGGCAATGATGGCAGGGACGCTGGCGATTACGGGCGTTGGTGTCATTGGCGTCTTTGGCTTTGCGGGCTTCTATTCCAAGGATGCGATTATCGAGGCGGCCTTTGCCACGGGCACACAGGCAGGCGGCGTTGCCTTTGCCGTTGCCGTGTTCGCCGCCTTGCTCACCAGCTTCTATAGCTGGCGTTTGATGTTCCTGACCTTCTTTGGGACGCCGCGTTGGGCGCAGTCAGAGCATATTCAGCACGCGGTGCATGATCATCATGGCCACGGCCATGATCATGACGCGCATCATGCGCATGGGGATCATGACGATGGCACTTTGGGCTATCATCCGCATGAAAGCCCCTTGCCAATGCTTGTGCCGCTGATTGTCCTTACTCTGGGCGCGGTCTTTGCCGGCTATGTCTGGCACAACCACTTCCTCGATGCGGAAATGGGTGTTGAATTCTGGCAAGGTAGCCTCGTTTTTGATGCGCATTTGATGCACGCCATGCATGAGGTGCCGCTGCTCGTGAAGTTGTCTGCCACGATTGTCATGATCCTTGGCCTCGCACTGGCATGGTGGGCCTATATTAAGGACACGACCGTCCCGGCGCGCTTCACGGCGACGTTCCCAGCCATTTACAAATTCTTGCTGAACAAATGGTATTGGGATGAGCTGTATAATCTGCTCTTCGTCAAACCGTCTTTCTGGTTTGGTCGCCTCTTCTGGAAGAAGGGCGATGAAGGGACAATTGATCGCTTCGGCCCGCATGGCGCGGCAGAAGTTGTGCTGCAGGGCAGCCGCCTCGCTGTCCGGTTCCAGACCGGCTATCTCTATTCCTATGCCTTCGTGATGCTCCTTGGGCTCGTGGGCCTTGCAACTTGGGCGATGACGCGATGAGCTTTCCCATTCTCTCGACCATGATCCTGCTGCCCATCGCGGCAGCCTTGCTGACGATTTTCCTCAGCGCGCAGGCCGCACGCGTGACTGCGCTGGGCACCACTTTGGTGCTGCTGGGCCTTGGCATTCTGCTGTGGGATGGCTTTGATATTGGCGGCCCGCAATGGCAGTTTGTTGAAAATGCGCCGATTTTCGGTCGCTTTGCTTGGGCCTTGGGCATTGATGGCATCGCCTTGATGCTGATCGTCCTGTCGGTTTTCCTCATGCCAATTTGCATTCTCGCCAGCTGGGACTCGATCGAAAAGCGCGTGCCGGAATATATGGCGGCCTTCCTGCTGATGGAGGCGCTGATGATTGGCGTCTTTGCCGCGCAGGACATGTTCCTCTTCTACATCTTCTTCGAAGCCGGCCTCATCCCAATGTATCTCATCATTGGCATTTGGGGCGGGGCAGACCGGATCAAGGCCAGCTATAAGTTCTTCCTCTACACGCTGCTCGGCTCGCTGCTGATGCTGGTGGCGATGCTGTGGATGTCGCGCGAAGCAGGGACGACGGATATTCCGTCGCTGATGCAGTATAACTTCCCAGTTGAAGCGCAGACTTGGCTCTGGCTGGCGTTCTTTGCGTCCTTTGCGGTCAAAATGCCAATGTGGCCCGTCCACACTTGGCTGCCCGATGCACACGTGCAGGCCCCAACCGCTGGCTCGGTTATTCTGGCGGGCGTGCTGCTGAAAATGGGTGGCTATGGCTTTATCCGCTTCTCGCTGCCAATGTTCCCAGAAGCGTCGGCCCAGCTGGTTTGGCTGGTCTTTGGCATGTCGATGATTGCCGTCGTCTACACCTCGCTCGTCGCGCTGGTGCAGCAAGATATGAAGAAGCTGATTGCCTATTCCTCTGTCGCGCACATGGCCTTTGTGACCATTGGTCTGTTTGCCTTTAACCGGCAGGGCATTGAAGGCGCATTGCTGGTGATGCTGGCGCACGGCCTTGTTTCAGGCGCGCTCTTCCTATGCGTCGGCATTATTTATGACCGCCTCCATACGCGTGAAATTGCCCGTTATGGCGGCTTGTCGAACAATATGCCTTATTATGCCATTTTCTTCCTGTTCTTCACCATGGCGAGCATTGGCTTGCCGGGTCTGGCGAACTTTGTGGGAGAATTTTTGGCGCTGGTCGGGGCGTATAAGGCCAATAGCTGGGTGGCCGCCGTTGCCACCACGGGCATCATTTTGGGCGCCGCCTATATGCTGTACCTTTATCGCCGCGTTGCCTTTGGCACAGCCGCAGGGGAGGACACAGCCTCAATGCGCGACATGACGCCGCGTGAATGGCTGACCTTGGCCCCCATTGCGGCGGCCACATTGTGGATGGGTGTTTATCCCGAAAGCTTTATGGCGCCGATGCGCAATGACGTGACGGCGCTGCTGGCGCGGATTGAACGCACAGCGCCTGCTGGCGATGCCCAGTTAAAAATGGGTGCGGCTAAGCCCGCCCAGACTCATTCTGCCGCGCATGGGGAGGCGCACTAATGTCTATTGTCGACTCTCTGCTTTTGACGCTGCCAGAATTGGTGCTGACGGGCGCTGCGCTCGCGCTGATGCTGGTTGCCGCCTTTGTGGGCGATAAGGCGACTCGCTTCGTCACTTTGGCCGCGATCGCGGCGCTGATTGGCGCAGGCATGTCGCTGGGTGGGCGCGGTGTGGGCTTTGATGGTCTCTACAGCGCAGATGCCTTTTCTGACTTTACCAAGCTGCTGATTTATCTGGCAGCTGGTGTCTCTCTGCTGCTGTCCACGCGCTTTTTCGCAGCCGAAGACCGGCTTCGGGCGGAATATCCGGTGCTGGTGCTGCTGGCGACTGTGGGCATGGGCATGATGGTGTCGGCCACCAATTTGCTGGCGCTTTATGTTGGCCTCGAAATGCAGAGCTTGGCGGCCTATGTGCTGGCGAGCTTCATGCGCAAGGATGTGCGCTCGGCAGAAGCCGGCCTCAAATATTTCGTGCTGGGCGCGCTCGCTTCGGGCATTTTGCTCTATGGCATTTCGCTGCTCTACGGCTTTTCGGGCACAACCGATTATCACGCTATTGCCCGGTCGCTGGCGGATGGCGTGAATATGGGTGAGCTGTTCGGCATTGTCTTTGTGCTGGCTGGCCTGTCCTTCAAAATCGCCGCCGTGCCGTTCCATATGTGGACGCCTGATGTGTATGAAGGCGCCCCAACTCCTGTGACCACCTATTTCGGCACCGCGCCAAAGGTTGCTGCAGTGGCCTTGCTCGTCCGCGTGACGATTGAGGCGATGGGCAGTGCGGTTGCCAGCTGGCAGCAGATTTTGATCTTCACCTCGCTGGCCTCCATCATTCTTGGTGCGGTTGGCGCCATTGGGCAGACCAATATCAAGCGACTGCTGGCCTATTCGTCGATTAACAATATCGGCTTTGTGCTGGTGGGCTTGGCCGCTGGCACCGAAGCTGGCGTCTCAGCCACGCTGACCTATATGGTCATTTACGTGCTGATGACGCTGGGCAGCTTTGCTTGCGTGCTGCAGATGCGCGGCGCCAATGGCGTGCATGTTGAAGATATTCAAAGCTTGGCGGGTCTGTCGCGGCGTCAACCGGCGCTGGCTGCGGCCTTTGCCATCTTCATGTTCTCGCTTGCGGGCATTCCGCCGCTTCTGGGCTTTTGGGCCAAGTTTGTCGTCTTTGATGCCGCAGTTGCTGCTGGGCTGATGCCGCTGGCCGCCATTGGTATTGCGGCCTCCACCATTGGGGCCTTTTATTATCTGAAGGTCGTCAAAATCATGTATTTTGATGAGCCAACGGCAGAATTTGCGCCTGTCTCAAGCTATGTGGAAAGCGGCGTCATTGCGCTGACGGCAGTTGCCGTTTCGCCTCTTGGCTATCTGGCGATCCCCATGCTGGGGGCGGCAACGGCCATTGCGGCCAAGGCGCTCTTCTGATCAATCGGTTCCGCGCGGTCGCCGAAACCGGGTCGACCAATGCCGATCTTCTCGCGCTGGCCGCTGCTGGCGCACAAGAGGGGCTTTGGCTGCGGGCAGACCGGCAAAGCGCAGGCCGGGGCCGGATGGGGAGGGCTTGGACTTCCCCTATCGGCAATTTCTATGGCAGCACAATTGTTCGGCCGATACTAAGCGACCCAGCGCCGGCCTCGCTGGCCTTTGTGGCCGCCATTGCCGTGCACGACACATTGGCGCGGCTCGCGCCGGATGTGCACACCTTCATAAAATGGCCCAATGACATTTTGGTGGGGGACGCCAAATTGTCGGGCATTTTGCTGGAACGGTCAGGCGATGGCGCCGTGGTGGTAGGCATAGGCGTAAACTTGGCCTTTCACCCTCGAGATGTGCCGCGCCCCGTAACCAGCCTTGCCGCACAGGGCGCTGAGGTGTCCGTGCCTGTCTTCCAGCAAGAGCTGGCAGATCGGTTTGCGGCATGGCTTGGCATTTGGCGCGCAGATGGCCTTGCTGCGATTTGCACAGAATGGCTGGCGCGGGCACACCCCATTGGCACGCCTTTATCTGTGTCAGAAGCTGATGGGCAGGTGACGCCTGGGCTGTTTGGCGGCCTTGCCGCCGATGGCGCATTGCAGCTGCGCTTGGCGGATGGGCAGGTTCGTGCCATTCATGCAGGCGATGTATTTCTGGTTTGATGAAAAAGGATGGGCAGATGCTGCTCGCGATTGACGCTGGGAACACCAATATCAAATTTGCGCTGTTTGATGGGCTAGAGATCAAGGCCCGTTGGCGGATTGCAACGGATGCGCGGCGCACGGGGGATGAATATGCCGTCTGGCTGCTGCAATTGCTGGCGCTTGAGGGCTATAAGACCAGCGATATCAAAGATGTCATCATCTCCACGGTTGTCCCGCGCGCGCTGCATAATCTTCAGGTGCTGTCGTCCAAATATTTTGGGCTTGAGGCGCTGGTGGCGGGGCGTGGGCCTGTCAGCTGGGGGATCGCACTGGATGTGGACGAGCCGCAAAATGTCGGGGCTGACCGGGCGTGCAATGCCACGGCTGCCCATGCCGGTCATCCGGGCGAAAAGATTGTTATCAGCTTTGGGACGGCCACCACGGTGGACCATGTGAGTGCAAGTGGCGCCTATCGCGGCGGCATTATTGCGCCGGGCATTAATTTGTCGCTGGATGCGCTGGTGGCCGCCGCGGCCAAACTGCCGCGCATTGCCATTGAAGCGCCTGCCACAGACTCGGTCATTGGCCGCACAACTGAAAGCCAGATGCTAATTGGCATTTATTGGGGCTATGTCGCGATGATTGAAGGGCTGATTGCCCGTATGAGGGCGCAAATTGGCGGGGACGTGAAAGTCATCGCGACAGGCGGTCTTGCCGTGCTGTTTCAGCAGCACGCACATCTTTTTGATGCTGTAGATGGCGATTTGACTCTGCGGGGCCTTGCCATTCTCTACGCACGCCGCGATGGCAGAGTATGACTCACCCTAAAGATGAACTTCTCTTCCTCGCCTTAGGCGGGTCCGACGAGATTGGCATGAACGTCAATCTCTATGGTTGCCAAGGCAAATGGCTGATGGTTGACCTTGGCATCACGTTTGCAGGCAATGATTATCCCGGCGTGGAAATTGTGCTGCCTGATCTCGAATTTATCGAAGATCGTAAAAAGGACTTGCTCGGCATTGTCCTGACGCACGGCCATGAAGATCATATTGGCGCTGTGCCGTATCTGGCAGCAGATCTTGGCGTTCCGCTTTACGCCACGCCCTTCACAGCTGGCTTGATCCGCCGTAAGTTGGAAGAAGAAGGGCTGGGCGAAGAGGTGGATCTGCGCATCCTGCCGCTGGCCGGCCAAGTTGATATTGGTCCCTTTGGCTGTGAACTTGTCCCGCTAACTCATTCTATCCCGGAAATGAGCGCCGTTCTTATTCACACGCCCTATGGCCGGATTTTCCATACGGGCGATTGGAAGCTGGATGATGCCCCCGTTATTGGGACGCCCAGCACCGTAGAGCGGCTGACGAAGATTGGGGATGGCGGCGTGCTGGCGCTGGTGTGTGATTCGACCAATGTCTTCAATGCGGAAGCCAGTGGCAGCGAAGGCAGCGTCTATCCCGGATTGCTAGAGCATGTTCGCGCAGCCAAGGGCCGTGTGGTCGTCACCAGCTTTGCCTCCAATGCCGCACGCCTGCAAACACTGGCGCGCGTGGCCAAGGAAACGGGGCGTAAGCTGTGCTTGGCTGGTCGATCGCTGCAACGCATTCTCACTGTCGCCCAAGCCAATGGCTATCTGACAGATTTGCCAGAGCTGGTGGATATGGAGTCAGTAGAAGGCCTGCGCCGCAATGAAGTGCTGGTGATTGCCACAGGTGGGCAGGGAGAGCCGCGGGCCGCCTTGGGCCGCATTGCCGAGGGCACACACCCCATTAAGCTGGATGAGGGCGATACAGTCATTTTCTCCTCACGCCAGATTCCCGGCAATGAAATGGCGATTGGTCGGGTGATGAACCAATTGGCACGCGCCAATGTGCGGATGGTCACTGAAAAACAGGGCCATGTCCATGTGTCGGGCCATCCGGCGCGGCCTGAATTGGCCCTACTCTATGGCTGGCTGCGCCCGCAGATTTTGGTCCCCGTGCATGGCGAACGGCGGCATATGGCAGAACAAGCGCGTTTCGGCCTATCGCAGGGGATTCCCCAAGCCATTGTTCAATCCAATGGCGATGTTGTCCGTCTCGCCCCCAAGGGGCCGGACATTATTGGCCAAGAACGCACAGGCCGGCTGGTGTTGGATGGCGATGTCATTCTGCCCGCAGATGGCACGACCATGAATGAGCGGCGCAAGCTCTCACTGAACGGGCTGATTTCTGTGGCTGTTGCACTCGATCAATCGGGCCGGCTGGTCGCAGAGCCGTCGTGCCGCTTGCTGGGTGTGCCCGTGGAAGAGGATAAGCCAGATTTTCTCGAAGAAGCAGCTGCTGCAGCTGCCAAGGCAGCGGGATCAGGCGAACGCGATGAAAATCGCTTGCGTGAGGCCATTCGTTTGGCCGTGCGCCGAGTGGCAACCAGTTGGACAGGTAAAAAACCCATTGTCGAAGTGCATCTGATGCGCGAAAAGGCCGGTCTATGAAATGGACTTCTGTTCTCGCCATTTATTGCCTGTTCTGGGTGATGAGTGCCTTTTTCGTCATGCCCTTTTTCGTACGGACCGCAGAGGAAGAGGGGGCCGATCTTGTCCCCGGCCAGGCGGAAAGCGCGCCGCATAATTTCCGCCCCCGCGCGATCCTGTCGTGGACAACGATTGTGGCGGCGCTGCTCTTCCTGCTCTATTACGCCAATTATACAAATGGCTGGATTGTCGCAGAAGATTTGGATTTCACCCGCTAACTGCGGATTAATCCTTATTTGCGCAGCCGCTCAATCGCTTGGGCCAGCGTTACATAGAGCTTGCCAGCATCAGATGAGAGCAAAGTGACGCTGAACACGTCGCCATCCCGCGTGGCCATGACGTTGCGTAACATGGCCTCAAAATCATGGATATACTGGTTCACCTGCGCTTGGAACGCATCGTCATCGGTATAGAGGCGGCGGATTTCCCGGGCTTCTGTGCCACTCGCCAGCTTGACGGCGCGCCGCGTGAAAATGCCACGTTCGCCGCGCAAATAGGCGCCCCATGCCGCCTCTGTAACCTCAGTAGAGAGGATTTGGCTGACGTTAATCGCGTTAGAGTTCAGCGCCTCTACCAACCGGCCCATGCGGCGTGCGAATTGGGCGCTATCCCCTCTGACCGCTGCGTCTTTGGCGTCTTCAATCTGATCTTCCAGCCCCAAAGTTGCGGCACTGATTTGGGCGACTTCAGCCGTCAAATCCGCTGTTGCCTGACGGGCAGCGGCAATGGCCTGTTCGGCCCGCTGGGCAATGAGCGACATCTGCTCTTCGACGGGGCCAGACAGAGCAGCCTCTAGCGCCTCACGCGCCTGGCTCCCCAATTTGGCGGCCGCTTCGGGCACCACATGGTCCAGCGCGGTACGGGCATGGTCTGCCGCTTGATTGGCGGTGTCGCGGATGCGCAATAGGGCTTCAATCAGCTGCGGGGCCGCCGTGCCTGTCAGCGCGCGCGCCTGCTCTTCAATGGCATCCAGTTCACGCGCCAATGTTTCGGCGGTTGTTCGGCTCTGGTCCAGGGCAGCACCGGCGCTTTCGACCATCTTGTTAATCAGGTCGCGTTGGTCGGCAACCAGCGTCTCTGCATCGCGCAGACGGTCAAGCGCGGCGGACGAGGCTGTCTCTAGTGCAGTAATGTCCGGCATTGCCGCTTGCGCCAATTGCCGGCTGGCAGAGGCTGTCTCTTGCAGGCGCTTATGCGCCAGCGGCAAGGTTTCATCAATTTCCCGCACGGATGCGTCAAGCGCGGTCAACAGCGTTTCGGCTTGCGCAATCAGCCCGCCTGCTGATTTGCCCCCCTGATCCAAAGCGGCGGACAGGCGTTCTGCCTGTGTTTTCAAATTGGTGAGTGCTACGGATGCCCGGCTTGTGCTGTCCGTAGAGTGGGTGGCAAGACCCTCCAGCTGGCTTTCCAAATCGCGGATTTCGGACGTGAGCCGGGCCAATTGCGTGCGGCTTGCCTCATCCTGTGCGGCAAAGATTTGGCTAACGGCCTCAATGCGCTCAGCAATTACGGCCACGCGTTGCGCCACAGCTTCGGTGGCTTGTTCGCCCGAGGCGGCAATTGTTGCATGGCCTTGCTCAATCAACGACACTGTTGCCTCGCCTTGGGCTTCCAGCTCATTGCGCGCATTGGCCAGCGCGGTGGCAGCGCGCGCCAAGGCGGCATCCACTGCGCCAACTGTGGCTTCAGAGGCTTCTTCAATGCGGGCAGCCGCAATCCGCGTCATATCATCAAGGCTGGCAACACGTTCAGCAAGGCGCTGGGCAGAGCGCGAGGCAATGTCATCTGCATTGCGGCCACGTTCGGCCAGCAGGGCAAGTTGGGCGGCCAATTCATTGGCGGCACCCATTGCCGTATCACCTGTCGTCTCGAGCAATTCTGCCATGCGATGCACTTCAGCATGGGCGCGTGGCATGTCTGTGAGCAGGCCATTCATGTCAGACCGGGCACTTGATGTGCGCGTTTCCAAGGCGGCGGCATGGCGATTAATGGCGTCCATCTGGCCTTGCAGCGCTTGGGCTGCCTCCACCAGACGATCTGCTGTCTCATCGCCCAGCGACGCCATCATATTGGCTTCATCTGCCAAGGCGACACGATGGGCATCCAGACGGCGCTGAATATCGCTTAAAGTCCCAGAGAGCCGGGCTTCTTCGCGGCGCAGCTTGGTCACCAACGCAGCATAGCGACTGGCTTCTCCGCGGCTGGAGCGGGCATAAATGGCCCATAATAAGGCAATGAGCGCCAGCGGCGCCGCCAGCGTTGTGACAAAGCTGCTCATCGCGCCAAGATCAGCTGGTGCTCCGTTTAAGCTGGTCACGAAATCGAGGCTGGCGGTCACGGTCCACCCCAAGGCGGCGGCAAGTGCCGTCCCTGTTGCAACCAAGGGGCCATAAGCGCGTTTGGGGCTATCCTCTGTCTCGATCAGCTCGGCCATGGGTTGCGAAGCACGGCTGGCGCCAGATTTTGCGCGTGATTTGGCACCGCTTTGTTCGCCTTGTTGCGACCGGATGCCGATAATTTTTGATCCCCCAGCCATGACCAGCCCTCAAATTTCAAATCTGCACGCCCCTCCTGTCCTAGAGTCGCGCCTAAGCGAATGATGATGGCATAAATTCTTGGCCGCGCACAGGGGGGCAACATCTTGTTAACCCCATCTTGGTTAGAAAATGCCATGACCCATTTTTTCACGCCGACATCTGATCCAATTGGGGCCGCTGCTGGTCATGATCCGGCCATCGCAGAGGAATTGCGCATGGCTCTTGTCGCGGCAGCGATGTCCTATGCAGAAGCGCTGCACCATGCCGAGTCCGCAGATCATTGGACATTTGCCGCGCGGCGTTTGGCGGGGCTTGCGGCGAGTTTTGGGGCCGTTGATTTGCAAGAGGCCAGCCGCAAGGCCCTGGCCGCGACCTTTGGTGATGAAGCGGCTTTGGCGCAGATTGAGCGCGCAATCATGCGTCTGCAGAGCGGCGCTTTGCAAATCGGCTGAAATCTCTTATCCCTTAACAACAAGGTTTTGGGGAGTAGTGTCTTGCCATTTGCGGCGCTCATTTTGGCACAGACAGATGGAGAAAGTGGGGCGGCAACTCAGCCGCTGCTGCTGACTTTGGGCGGCCAGACGCTGCTGGAACGCATGGTCGATCAAGCCATTCGCCTTGGCTGCCAACATGTCATTATTTGTGCCGGTCCATTGCCCTCGGCCTTGATGGGCGCGCTCGACCGACTAAAGGCGCGCGGGGTGGATTTGGCTCTTGCGCGGACCCCGAGGGAAGCGGCAGATCAATTGCACCCTGAAGAGCAAGTCCTTTTGTTCAACGCCGCGCTTATCCTGCCCGATGAAGAGTTAAGCGGTGTCGCGGCGTTAACGCAGCCCACCTTGTTTACGCTGCCCGAAATTTGGGGGCGTGACCGATATGAGCGGATTGACGCCCAGCATAATTGGGCGGGCATTGCCGTTCTGCCCGCGTCGCTGATCCGCGAGACCGTGGCCATGCTGGGAGATTGGGCTTTTGGCCCAACTTTGTTGCGCCGCGCCGTGCAATTGGGGGCCACGCGCCGTGCGATGACGATTTTGTCTGAGGCAGATGGCGATGCCATGGCTCCTGTTTTACGGGAAGATCTGGCAGGGGCGGCCCTTGCCATCATCCGTACAGCTGAGGTGCAGACTGATGGCGTGGGGGAAAAGGCATTGCTGCCCCCCTTGCGGCAATTGGCCAGCCGCTTGGTGCTCAAGCCTATTTCTGCTTCGATGATTGCGTGTCTTGCACTGCTGATGGGGTGGGGCAGTCTTGTCTCGGCCGGCTTTGGCCTCATGTCACTGGGCATGGGTCTCTTGATATTGGGCTATGGCCTTGCGCTTTTGACGCATTTGGTTGGGCAGGCAGGCCTTGCGGAACGCGCGATGCTGGGTCGATTGCTACAGGGCCGCGCACTTTGGCTGCCCTTGGCTGTTTTTGTCTATGCGCTGCGCCTTGCTGTGATGCCAGATGCGCACATGGTTCATGCGCTGCTCGCGCTGTGGCTCGCCGTGCAAATGCTGGTTTTGGTCCATGCACATCGCAACGGGGCGGCCCTGCCCAGCTGGCGCATAGGGGATGTTGGCACGGCCCTGTTCATTGGCATTGCCTGCCTCACCCCATGGCCGTGGGTCGGCTTTGGGCTCAGCCTTGGTCTGGCGCTGGTGGTGCAGCTTGCCATCCAAATGCGCGATCGTGGCGGGCAATCAGCTGCGGCTGATTAGGCAGGTGTTAACGCTGGCCTGCTAAGGCAGGCCAATGCGCATTTCTCTGCAAAAAGCGTCCTGCGGGGCAGGAGCCGGTGGCTGTGACGGCTGACGCGCCGAGCCCACCCCTATGCGCACGGGTGAATAACCGGGGCATTTTATTGGCGGCTGATGCGCCTTTGCTACGCCTTATCTTGATGTCTGGCGGCCATATTGGCAGTGAGCTTGCCGTGCCGCAATTGGCGGCCCTTGTCCGTCTTGTCCGTCAGAAAGGCGCGGCAGTGACGCAACAAGCGATGATTGGGGATGGCCCTGATGTCCGCTTGGTGGATGTCGATGCTGTTCCAGATGCAGAGGGCATTAGCCTCGCTTTGCGGGGTTGGGATCGGGTTTTAAGTACGCCAGAAATCCTTGGCTTGCCCGATGCCGATTTTGAGTATGCCCGGCTGGAAGCGGATGGCGCGTGGCGGACAGATGCACAGTTGCTGATGGTGCGCATGGCAGCCGCCATTGATGTAGACCTTGGCTTTTTGCCGGCAACCACCCGCGGGCACCCTTTTTCGCGCATTTTTCGGCTTTTGCCAGATGCGACAGGCGATATTCCCTTTCTTGCGGCACTGGCCAATGGCACTGATTTTGTGGATCAGCCGGCTGAGTTGATTGTCTCGCACAATGTGCCTGTGTTGTTGTCAGGCAGCGCTCTAATTGGCGAGGATGGCCGGTTTTCGGGCATCTCAGGCCGGCTCCATTTGGTGCAGACACAACCAAAAGCGCCATCACATCCCCCTATTTTGTCTGACCTTGATCTTTTATTGGCGGGCCAGCTGGAGCCGGCTTTGCGGGGGCCTATTGGGCGTGCGATTGAGCATGCTGATCATCTGGCGCTGCAAGCAGAGGGGCCCTTGCGGCAAGATTATGTGCGCTATGCCGAAGACATTGCCGGGGCCGCCCGACATTTGCTGGGCCTCGTAGATGATCTTGCCAATCTAAACGCAATTGAGCAGCCTAATTTCGCCATCGAAACCGAAGCGCTGGATGTGGCAGATATTGCGCGCCGTGCGGCAGGTTTACTGGCCGTGCGGCGGATGGATCAGGGGCTCAGCATGACCTGGCCAGATGGTGCGATCTGGGTCGCTGGAGAATTTGGCCGGGTGCTGCAAATCTTGGTCAATCTCTTGGCCAACGCTATCCGTTATTCACCAGAGGGCGGGCAAATCCGCATGGAGGCAGTGGCACAGGCCGATATGGCGGGCATTGCCGTGATTGATGCCGGCAAAGGCATTGCCCCTGAACATCATGACCGCGTCTTCCGCAAATTTGAGCGATTGGAAGGCAATATCGGGAGTGGATCGGGCCTTGGCTTATACATCTCGCGTCGGCTGGCACGGGCCATGGGCGGGGATATTCTGTTGGAAAGCCAGCCGGGGCAGGGCGCGCGCTTCACTCTTTTGCTGAAAGCCTGTGACGCGCCAATTGGCAGCGCGATCTGAAAAGAAAAGGGCGGCCCCAAAGGACCGCCCCGCTTTCTCTCGTCTTGGCAAAGCGCCTTAGCGCTTGGCCAGCGGCACATAATCGCGCTGCGTTGGGCCAGTATACAACTGACGCGGACGGCCGATTTTCTGCTCAGGGTCCGAAATCATTTCGTTCCACTGGGCAACCCAGCCGACGGTGCGGGCTAGCGCAAAGAGCACTGTGAACATTTCCGTCGGGAAGCCCACGGCCGACAAAATCACGCCCGAATAGAAATCGACATTGGGGAAGAGCTTCTTCTCAATGAAATAGGGGTCATTGAGCGCCATTTCTTCCAGTTGCAGCGCAACTTCAAAAACGGGATCGTTGATCTTCAGCGCGTCAAACACTTCGCGCAGCGTCTGCTGCATCACCGTCGCGCGCGGATCATAGTTTTTGTACACGCGGTGGCCAAAGCCCATCAGGCGGAAGGGATCATTCTTGTCCTTCGCGCGGGCAATATATTCCGGAATCCGCTCCGGACGGCCAATTTCACGCAGCATGTTCAAGGCCGCTTCATTCGCGCCGCCATGCGCCGGGCCCCACAGGCAAGCGATGCCCGCGGCAATACAGGCGAACGGATTGGCGCCTGACGAGCCTGCCAGACGGACGGTCGAGGTCGACGCGTTCTGTTCATGGTCAGCATGGAGGATGAAGATCCGGTCCATCGCGCGCTCAATCGCGGGGTCGACATAATATTCTTCTGCCGGCACGCCAAAGGTCATCCGCAGGAAGTTTGCCGTGTAAGACAAGTCATTGCGCGGATACATGAAGGGCTGGCCGATTGAATATTTATAGGCCATCGCCGCAATTGTCGGCATCTTTGCAATCAGGCGGTGCGAGGCCACCATGCGCTGATGCGGATCGGCAATATCTGTCGAGTCATGATAAAAGGCCGAAAGGGCACCAACCACGCCGCACATGATTGCCATCGGGTGCGCATCGCGGCGGAAACCGCGATAGAAGGTGGACAGCTGCTCATGCACCATAGTGTGGCGGCTGATGGTGTGCGTGAAGTTCGACAGTTCATCCTGCGAGGGCAATTCGCCATTCAGCAGCAGATAGGCAACTTCCATGAACGACGATTGTTCTGCCAATTGGCCAATCGGATAGCCACGGTGCAGCAAAACACCTTCATCGCCATCAATATAGGTCAGGCCTGATTCGCAGGCAGCGGTTGACATAAAGCCGGGGTCAAATGTGAAGGCGCCCGTATTGGCGTAGAGCTTGCGGATATCAATGACATCCGGCCCAATTGTGCCTTGGCGGACAGTGTAATTGGTGTCCGCACCCCCCAGTGAAAGCTTTGCTGTGTTATCCGACATTCTATGCCCCTTGCTTATCCTGTTTCAGGCGCGCGCAGCGCCCAAGCAATCCTCAATCCTGGCCAGTGACTCCTCGCGGCCGAGCAGCACCAGCACGTCAAAAATTCCGGGGGAGGTTCCCCGGCCAGTCAGCGCCGCCCGCAACGGTTGCGCCACCTTGCCGAGACCGACCTCGGCCTCCGTTGCAACGGCCTTAACACCCTCTTCCAATGCAGCCAGTTCCCAAACAGTCTGGCTCTTTAGTGCTGCCAAGGCCTTGCCCAGAAGGACATCGGCCTCTCCACCTAGCAGGGTTGCGGCTTTTTCGTCCATCGAAATTGGACGCGTATCGAACAGAAACTCTGCCCCTTCGGCAATTTCGATCACCGTCTTGGCACGAACTTTCAGCACGGGCATCGCCTGTGCCAGCAACATCATATCCGCTTCGGTCAATTGGCGGCCCAAGGCAGATTCAATCCGCGGTTGGGCAAGATGCGCCAAACGCGCGTCATCTGCCTCACGGATGTAAATGCCGTTAAGGTTTTCGAGCTTTTTAAAGTCAAAGCGGGCAGCGCCTCGGCCTACATCTGCGACATCAAACCATTCAATGGCTTGGGCGCGGCTAATGACTTCATCATCGCCATGGCCCCAGCCAAGTTTGAGCAGATAATTGTTAATGGCTTCAGGTAGAAAGCCCAACTCATCGCGATAGGCATCGACGCCCAACGCGCCATGTCGTTTCGACAATTTTGCGCCATCGGCCCCATGGATCAGGGGGACGTGCGCATAAACAGGTTCTGCCCAGCCCATGCCGCGGATCAGCGCCAATTGGCGGAAAGCATTGTTCAAATGGTCATCGCCGCGAATAACGTGCGTGACGCCCATATCATGGTCATCCACCACCACACTCAGCATATAAGTGGGCGTGCCATCAGACCGCAGCAGGATCATATCGTCCAGCTCGGCATTGGACACAGTGACATCGCCTTGGACAAGATCAGAAATGGTCACTGCCCCTTCCGTCGGCGCTTTGAGGCGGACGACATAGGGCGTATCAGCAGGCTGATCCGCCTCGGGCGTATCGCGCCACGGGCTGCGGATGCGGAACGGGCGTTTCTCGGCCTCGGCGGATGCGCGCATGGCCGCCAATTCGTCCTGCGTCAGATAGCAGCGATAGGCATGGCCCCGCGCAATCAGCTCATGCGCGACTTCGGCGTGGCGGGCGGCGCGCGAAAATTGATAAACTTCCTCACCATCCCAATCGAGGTCCAGCCAGCGCAGACCATCCAAAATCGCCTCAATCGCGGCATCAGTGGACCGGGCGCGATCTGTATCTTCGATACGAAGCAAGAACTTACCGCCCATGCGCCGAGCATAGAGCCAATTGTAAAGCGCGGTGCGCGCGCCGCCAATGTGCAAATACCCCGTGGGGGACGGGGCAAAGCGCGTGACAACGCCTGAATTTTCTGTGCTTGCGCCCACGCGCGTCTTCTCCAACAACATGCTATGGCCAATGCAGCCGGTGCGGCCCCTAGCACGGGATTTGGTGCGCTTCAAACACGCGCAATTGGTTATGCACGCCATCTGCGTCTTCAGATCGAAATCGGGCTCGAGGCTGAGCGAGAGTCTCTGCCTTTATGGCTGCCCATTGCCTTTGGTGCAGGCATTGCCGCTTGGTTTGTTCTGCCCATCCGTACTTCTTGGCTTTGGGTGCTGGGCATGGGCGCTGGCGTGGCGCTGTTGGGGCTTATACTGGGCCTGCGCCATCGGGCAGGCCTTGCGCTATGTGTGGGCGGCGTGGCCGTGGCTTTGGGCTGCGCACACATCTGGCATCGGGCAGAGGTGCTGGCTGGCCCGATATTATCCAAGCCTATCAGTGTGGATGTACGCGGCACGCTTATCACCAGCGAACAGCAAGTCGCCCGGGAAAAATGGCGGCTCATTGTTGCGCCAGATGCAGGGCAGGGCCTGCCGCCCCGGGTGCGGATATCTGTGCCAATGGACGCTTTAGACCATCTACCAACGCCCGGCGCACGTGTGGCCGTGCGCGCCAGGCTGACACCCCCACCTGAAGCGGCTTTGCCCGGAGGATATGATTTTCAGCGCCAGGCCTGGTTTCAGCGCCTTGGCGCGGTGGGCAAGGCCATGGGGCCTGTTACTGTGACGCAGGATCAGCACGCCCCCAGTCTGCGCGATCGGCTAAGCGCGCATATTGCCCGGCAATTGCCCGATGCAGCAGCAGGCGTGGCCATTGCCCTTGTTACGGGGGATGAAGGGCGGATCAGCCTTGAGGATCAACAGGCAATGCGCACCTCTGGCCTTGCGCATCTTCTCTCAGTCTCAGGATTGCACTTGTCCGCTGTTGTCGGGGCCGTGGTTTTCCTCACCCTGCGCTTTCTGGCGTTGAGCCCTGCTTTGGCGCTGCGTGCGCCATTGCTGCTCATTGCCGCCTTTGCCGCGGCATGTGCGGGCATTGGCTATACCTTGCTGACAGGCGCGCAAGTGCCCACCGTCCGATCGTGCATTGCCGCGCTGTTCGTGTTGCTGGCGCTGGCCTTGGGACGCGAGGCCATGACGCTACGGCTGGTGGCTGCTGGGGCGCTGATTGTCCTGCTGCTCTGGCCCGAGGCCATTATGGGCCCGAGCTTTCAACTGAGCTTTGCCGCGATCACCGCCATTGTCGCGCTGCATGACAGCCGCTTTGCCGCCAAATGGCTGGCAGCGCGGGAAGAAGATAGTGCAAAGCGCCTGATGCGGGGGCTGGCCGGGCTGCTCATGACAGGCCTTGCCGTAGAAGTGGCGCTGGCGCCTATTGCGCTGTTCCATTTTCACAAAGCGGGCGTCTATGGCGCATTTGCCAACTTGCTGGGCATTCCGCTCACGACCTTTATCATCATGCCGGCAGAGGCGCTGGGGTTGATCTTTGATCCTCGTGGGCTGGGGGCGCCCTTTTGGTGGGTGGCCGCCACAGCCATTGGCGCTTTGCTGGCGCTGGCTCATGGGGTGGCGGCCTTGCCGGGGGCCTCGGCATTGATTTCAAGCCTGCCCATGGCAGCTTTTGGCCTCTTCCTTTTGGGTGGGTTATGGCTGCTGCTCTGGCGCACGCAGATCCGCTGGCTTGGGGTGGTGCCCGTGCTGCTGGCCTGTGTGGTCACATGGCAGGCGCCTGCGCCTGACTTGCTTGTTACGGGAGATGGCCGGCACATGGCCGTGCGGGATGCGGCGGGGCAATGGGCAATCTTGCGGCCACGCGCGGGCGATTTTGTTCGTCAGGCACTGGCGGACCGGGCAGGCTTTGGCGATGATTTGGTAGATTTAGATGGCGCAGGTGACGCCAGATGCAGTGCTGATGCCTGCTTTGTCCGCATGACGCGCGGTGGGCAAGGCTGGGTGGTCTTGGCCATCCGCAGCGCCCATCACATTCGCTGGGAAGAGTTGGTGGCAGCGTGCCAGCAGGCCGATATCATTCTCAGCGCGCGCCGCCTGCCCCGCGCCTGCGCCGCCCGGCGGCTCCATATTGATCCCGCCTATCTCAAACAAAGCGGGGGCTTGGCGATTAGCCTTGCCCCCTTATCCATCACAAAAGTGCGTGCCCCGCGCGATGACCATCCGTGGATGGCCACCGCACTTGCGGATTAATAGCGGCGCAACAGCCCCGCCAAACGGCCTTGAATGCGCACTTGGGCTGGCGAATAACGCTGTGGCTCATAAGCGCGATTGGCGGGATCCAGCCGCACCATATTGCCTTCGTTGCGGAAATATTTGAGCGTCGCTTCTGCATCATCAATCAGAGCGACAACAATATCGCCGGGCCGCGCGATATCGGCCTTGCGAATAAGTGCATAATCGCCATCCAAAATCCCGGCTTCCACCATGGAATCGCCAGACACTTCGAGTGCGAAATGTTCCCCCGGGCCGAGCAGCGCGGCGGGGACGGAGAGCGAGTTTTGCCCTTCCATTGCTTCAATGGGCAGGCCAGCCGCAATCCGGCCATGAAGCGGAATGTCTAGCACATCATTGGCCGCCACGGGCGCCGGCGCCGGACGCGGCGTCATGTTCACCACATTGGAAGACGCCGCTACAGGGGTGGTCGTGCGTGCTGATTTCGGCAGATCGCCGCGTTCCGGCATTTTCACCACTTCCAAGGCGCGCGCGCGATTGGGCAGGCGGCGGATAAAGCCACGTTCTTCCAGCGCAGAAATCAGCCGGTGCACACCGGATTTTGATTTCAAATCCAGCGCTTCCTTCATTTCTTCAAATGAAGGGGAGACGCCAGTTTCTTCCAGGCGATCATGAATGAAGCAGACCAATTCATGCTGTTTGCGCGTAAGCATCCTGCACCTCCGCTAGAGAACGAACGCGGAACGTGTAGGAAACATTTGGGGTCAAGTCAAGCGATGTGCTCAACTTGTTCCGCTTTTTACGGTCAGGCGCCAGTCAGCAGGGTCCGCGTGGCAGCTTCCACATCCGCTGCACGCATCAGGCTTTCGCCAACTAAGAAGCATCGCACGCCATGCTCTGCCATGGCCGCAAGGTCATCATTGCTGCCAAGCCCGCTTTCCGCGACGAAGGTGCAGCCTTCAGGCGCGCGATTGACCAGTTCATAGGTCCGCGCAAAATCCACAGTGAAATCTTTGAGATTGCGGTTGTTGACGCCAATCAGGCGGGAGCGGAGCTTCAACGCGCGGTCCAATTCCTCAGCATCATGGGTTTCGACAAGCACGTCCATGCCCAGGGCCATGGCGGTGTCTTCGATTTCCGCGGCAAGGCCATCGTCCAAGGCGGCCATGATGACCAATATGGCATCGGCCCCAATTGCCCGTGCTTCCAGCACTTGCCACGGGTCGACCATGAAGTCCTTGCGCAAAACGGGCAGGGCACAGGCGGCGCGCGCGGCAATCAGATAGTCCTCATGCCCCTGAAAATAGGGCGCGTCAGTGAGGACAGAGAGGCACGCCGCACCCCCGGCTTGATAGGCACGCGCATGGGCGGGCGGATCAAAATCCGCACGGATCAAGCCTTTGGACGGGCTCGCCTTTTTCACTTCGGCAATAAGGCCAAAGCCTGTCTTTGCTTTGGCATCTAGGCTCGCGCGAAAGCCGCGCGGCGGGGTTTGCTGGCGCGCCATGGATTCCAAATCCGCCAGCGAGACGGTGGCTTTGCGCGCTTTCACTTCGTCCCGCTTGGTCGCGCAAATTTCATCCAGCTTGTTCATGAGTAAGCAATCCAGCAATCGAGTAGGGCTTTGGCAAGGCCGCGGTCTAGGGCTTCGGCAGCCTCCTCTATGCCATCACGCAGATCATGCGCATGGCCCGCCACCATCAGCGCCGCCCCAGCATTTAACAGCACAGCATCGCGATAGGCCCCGGTTTCGCCCAATAGCAGGCGGCGCAGCGCATCGGCATTATAGGCGGGGTCACCACCGCGCAGGTCCTCTGGCGCATGGCGCGTCAGGCCCACATCTTCGGGCGCAAGGCGTTCAGCCGGGCGGCCAACAGTCAGGCAGGTGCTCGGCCCGCAGACAGACAGTTCATCCAGCGGCTCATCGCCGGACACCAGCGTTACCGCCTCATAGTCCAGCGCGGCAATGGCCTCAGCATAAACAGTTAGAAAATCTGGCCGGGCCACGCCAATTAGCTGGCGTGTGACGCCCGCTGGGTTCGCCAAGGGACCCGTTAGGTTAAACACTGTCCGCCGCCCAATGGCTTTGCGAATGGGGGCAAGCGGCGCAAGCGCTGGATGATGCTTTTGCGCAAAGAGGAAGCAAATCCCCAAATCCTTCAGGCTTGCTTCGGCTTGGGCAGAGGCGCGATCGAGATTAAGCCCTAAGGCCTCGAGCGTATCTGCTGCCCCGGCTTTAGAAGAAGCAGCACGATTTCCGTGCTTTGCAACGGGAACCTCGCACGCCGCCACAACCAGCGCGACGGCTGTTGAAATGTTGAGCGAATGGGCGCCATCGCCGCCAGTGCCGCACACATCAATGGCCCCATCTGGCGCATTAATGCGGATCATCCGAGCCCGCATGGCGCGCACCGCGGCGGCAATTTCAAGGGCCGTTTCATCGCGCAGCGACATATCCGTTAAAAACCGGGCAATATCCTCTGCCGCACACTGGCCATCCAATAGGGCGTCAAAAGCAAAAGCCGCCGCGTCCGCACTCAGCGGCTGGGTGCTATCCGGAAGGCGCGTCATACCAAATCAGCAACCGGCAGCCCGGCCATCCTCAAAAAATTGGCGAGCATCGCATGGCCATGTTCAGTTGCAATGCTTTCTGGGTGGAATTGCACACTATGGATGGGCAGGCTTTCATGGCGAAACGCCATGACATGCCCATCATCGCTGCGCGCATTAACGATCAGGCAGTCGGGAATGTCTTCCACTACCAGCGAATGATAGCGCGTGGCAGTAAAGGGGGAGGGCAGGCCCGCAAATAGCCCCGTGCCATCATGCGTCACGGGCGAGGTTTTGCCATGCATCAGCCCGCCACGCACCACCTTGCCGCCAAAATATTGGCCAATGGATTGGTGCCCCAAGCACACACCGAGCAAGGGCTTTCCCGCCGCTGCGCATGCGCCCACGAGATCCAGCGAAATGCCCGCTTCATTGGGCGTGCAGGGGCCGGGCGAAATAAGAAATGCCTTGGCCCCACTGCGAAGCGCTTGGTCTGCCGTCAACGCATCATTGCGGACAACCTCTACATCAGCCCCCAATTCCATTAAATAATGGACCAGGTTCCACGTAAAGCTGTCATAATTATCGATAACAAGGATGCGATTGTCAGCCATGTGCCCGGCTCTAGGCCGGTCGTGCTTATTTTGCCAACAATTTTGCCAGATCATCCTTCCAGAATTTCGCCCAAGTGTGGGTGCCATGGCCCTTGGTTTCGGGGCTTGCGGAGATCAGGATGAACTGCGCCTTGGGCATCCGCGCCACGGCTTTTTGTGCCAAGCCAAGCTCAGGCGGATTAATGAAGTCATCAGCCGAATTGATCCAAAGGACAGGAACGGTAATCGCCTCCAGCTTGGGGTCTGGATTATAATAACGCGAGCTTTCCAGCTGATAAATCTGGTCATTGGCATCGCCATCGCCTGCGCGTGCGGCAAAGCCTGTGTCCAACGATTTTTCAGCGGCTTCGCGCGTAGGAAATTGCTCTTGCAGCGCCACTGGGTTGGCGCCTGCAATCATTGAGAGATAATTGGCGGTGCGCACGCCCTGTGCGGGCTGGCTGGTATAATTGCCGCCATTCCATGTCGGGTCGGCCTTAATCGCATCAACAGACATTTTGCGCCACCAGCGATTGCGTCCGGCAATCGTTGTTGCGTTGCACGCAAACGGGGCCAGCCGCGTGGCCACGCCCGGATAGGTTGTGCCCCAGACAAAAGCGTGCATACAGCCCATAGAGGTGCCCAGAATAAGCTGCAGATTCTTGATCCCCAGCTTTTCGGTCACCAACCGATATTGGGCGCGAACCATGTCGTCATAATCATATTTGGGAAACGCCATCTTCAGCCCGTCTGACGGCTTTGATGATTGTCCATGGCCGATATTGTCGGGCAAGATGATGAAATAGCGGGTGATGTCCAGCGGCTGGCCCGGGCCATAAAGCTCATTGGCAAATTGCGGACGGAAGAATTGTTTGCCCGAGCCGCCCGTGCCGTGGAGGATCATGACAGCATTATCAATTTCGCCCTTGGCATTGCGGTGCGGCGTGCCAAGTGTGGTGTAGTGGATGCGCAGTTCGGGCAGTGTTTCGCCTGAGCCGAAGGTGAAGTTCTTAAAGACAGCATCGGCTTCTTTTGCCGTATCCGTCGGGCCGGCAAGCACCGGGGTGGCCACAGAGGCGAAAAGTGCAGTCAAGGCGGTTAAGGCGCGACGGTTCATATGCTCTGCTGCCGGAATTTCCGGCACCTCCCTCAGTCAATTGGTATTGTTGATTTATACCCCATCAAATCGCGCACGCCACTAGGCAGTTCGGTTCTATGCGTCATCCTGAACTTGTTTCAGGATCCACGGTGCCACCCAGACCGAGGTCCGGCATTTGTGCTAAAAGTGGATGCTGAACCAAGTTCAGGATGACGGCGTTAGAAATACGCCGCGCTACTGTCCGAAACCCGCTTCTTGGGCCACGCGGATTGCCTCTTTGGCGGCGGCAATCAGCGCACCGGATTTGGCCTCGCATTCGCGCTGTTCATAGGCTGGGTCACTATCGGCCACGATGCCGGCACCTGCTTGCACGTGCATCACGCCATCCTTTACCACGGCCGTGCGCAGGACGATGCAGCTGTCCATATTCCCATCAGGCGAGAAATAGCCAACGCCGCCAGCATAAGCGCCGCGGGTTTCGGGCTCTAGCTCAGCAATAATCTCACACGCCCGCACTTTGGGCGCACCGGACACGGTGCCTGCGGGAAAGCCCGCGAATAGCGCGTCAATCGCGTCTTTGCCGGGGGCAAGCTTGCCCACCACGTTGGAGACGATGTGCATCACATGGCTGTAAAATTCGACCATGTAGCTATCCGTCACGGTCACGGATCCGCCTTCAGCCACGCGGCCCACATCATTGCGGCCAAGGTCTAGCAGCATCAAATGCTCGGCGCGTTCCTTGGGGTCGGCCAATAGCGAGGCCCGGTTTTCCGCGTCCTCCAGTGCCGTTTTCCCACGTGGGCGCGTGCCGGCAATGGGGCGAATTATGACTTCGCCATCGCGCGCGCGCACCAGAATTTCGGGGCTAGAGCCTGTGAGCGCAAAGCCCGGGAAATCAAGGTGGTAGAGAAAGGGCGAGGGGTTGATCCGCCGTAAGGCGCGGTAAAGGTCAATCGCGGGCAGGGGGAAAGGCAGAGTAAAGCGCTGCGCCAACACCACCTGAAAAATATCGCCTGCGGTAATATAGTCCTTCGCCTTCAAGACCATCTCGGCATATTGGCCATTGTCGAGCACAGGCTGGGGCACCAGCTTGGCCGGGTCTAGCGGGGCGTGCGCTGCGCGGCTTGCTGGAATTGGCAGGGCCAATCGGGCCGCTGCCGCGTCAATGCGGTCGACGGCAGCCGCCACCATTTTATCTGCTTCGCCTTGGCCCGGCCAAACGGGGGCAACCAGAAACAGCCGATCTGCCAACCGATCAAAAGCCAGGATCAGCCGGGGGCGAACAAACAACATATCCGGCAAATTTATGGGGTTGGGCGCGGGGCGTGGCAGTTTTTCCACCAAGCCCACAGTTTCATAGCCAAAATAGCCAACCAAGCACGCCAGCGCCTTGGGCAGGGCCGCGGGCACGTCAATATGGCAGGCGCTCACCAAAGCGCGCAATGCAGTCAGGCTGTCATCCGCTAAAGCGTGAAACGCATCGCGGTCCGTTGCCCAATCGCGATTGACTTCGGCCTTGGGACCAAAGGCCCGAAAGACCAAATCAGGGTCCAGCCCAATCAGGCTGTACCGCCCGCGCACCGCGCCGCCTTCCACAGATTCCAGCAGAAAATCGCCTCGGCCTTCTTCATGCAGCTTCAAAAAGGCAGAAACAGGCGTTTCGGTGTCAGCAATCAGGCTGCGCCAGACAAGCGCGGGTTTGCCTGATCGCAGCTGGTGCAGGGCTGCTGCGTCCTCTGCGGGCGGTGTCACCGGGCTGCTGATCCTGCGCCAGCCAAGTTCTTGCGCAGGCCACGAATGGCCTCTTCATTGCGCTTTACCTTCATCTCTTTTTTCACGGCTGTGGCAAATTGCTCGGTATATTCCCGGCCAATTGCGTTGGAGAGTTGGGATTGCATAGCAGCAATCAAGCTTGGGTCTTCCGCCAGATTGCCCGGTTCAATGCGCTCAAGCTTCACCACAACCCAGCCTTGGCGGTCTGCGCTGGGCACCAAACGCGCCTTGCCCACGCGCAAGTCAAATAATTGCTGCACGTCAGGTGATGGCGCAATTTGCGCTTTCAGAAAATCAGCGCGCCGGGCTGAAAGGCTTCGCACTGTGCCGCCAGACCCGGCCAGGCCGGCGCCGGCATTGGCCTTGCCCAGTGCCAGTTCTGCCGCGCGGCGGGCAGATTTACTGGCCCGCTCGGCAATGAAGTCCGCAGTCACACGGGCGCGAATGTCGGCCAAGGGGCGTGGGGCAGCTGCAATGATCCGGTCGAGCGCGTAAAACACGTCTTTGTCTGCGCCCAAGGGCACAAGGGCTGGGTCGTCATCGGCTTCCGCTTGGAAGGCATCCTTCAAAACCGGGGCAAAGCTGGGGTCCAGCTTAAAGCCAGGCTGGCTTAGAGCCGTGCCCTCTGCGGTGAGCGGCGGGGTCGTCACAGCCTTCAGTCCATTGGCCTTCAACACATCGTCAAAGGTGGCGCCATCGGCCACTTGTTCATCGATTTTGGCCAAAAGATCGGAAAAGGCATCGGCAGATTTTTGGTCGGCCAAGGCCTTGCTGATTTCTGCTCGCGCTTGGTCAAGGGTCTTGCCGCCCAATGTGCGGACAGCATCAACACGCACGACATACCAGCCAAAGGTAGATTTCATTGGTCCAATGACGCTGCCCTTGGAGGCGCCAAAGGCTGCATTGGCAATTTCGGCTGAGGCTTGGCTGGTTAGCTGGGCCTTGTCGGCGTTTGCAATCGGCACGGCATCAACGCCCGCTGCCTTTGCGGCATCCGCCATGCTGGTGCCGCTGCGCACCTTTTGGGCAAGGGCGGCAGCCGCTTTTTGGTCCTGCACAATGATCTGCGTCAGATCGCGCTGTTCCTTGGTTGCGTATTTGGCGGCATCTTTTTCATATTGGGCGCGGATATCCGCCTCGCTGGGGGCCGCGGACTTGGCGACCATAGCTTTATCAACAATGGCATAACGCAACACGCGCTGCTGCGGCACGGTGTAACGTGCCAGATTGGCTTGGTAGAATTGCTGTAGCTGGGCATCGGTTGGTGCGGGGCCTGCAGTAAAGCTGCTGTTGCGGAACTCAGCCACGCTGCCCAGGCGCCGTTCCACAAGCAAGGTGGCAAATGGCAAGGCCAAATCACGCGGTGCGCCAGCACTGGCAGCCACGGGGACAAGCAGCTGCTGCACGGCAATGCTTTGATCAATATCAGCGCGGAACTGCTCTTCGGTAATGCCCCGGCCACTCAGCGCTTGGCGATAGCGGCCTTCATCAAATTTGCCCGCCGCGCCTTGAAAAGCGGGGATGCTGGCAATTTCGGCATCGCCCAATTTGTCACTCACGCTCATGCCATGCTCTTCGCCAAAGGCGCGAAGGCTCAGCAAATTGGTCATTTGAGAGACCATTTGTTCCAGTGTGCCGCCTTGTAGCAACTGGGCCATGGTCAGCTCTGGCTGCTGTTCGCGTGCCTGACGCAGCTCTAATTCCAAACGTTGCGACATGTCATTGGTGGTTAGCGTTTGGTTGCCCACGCGCACCACTTCACTGCTGCCAAGCCCGCCCAAAGCGCCCATGCTTGAGGGGGTGCCAATACCCGTCACAATGAAGGCCATCATCAAAAGGCCCAACAGGCCAATCACAGCCCAAGACGAAAGCGCACGACGGAAAAAAGCGAGCATGGACGAAGAGTCTCCAAAACAATTGCGCCCGCATTAGAGGCGGACGGGCAGGGCATCAAGCACCTGCAAGGCTGGCATCCCCAGTTTCGCTTTGCTAACGCCCCGCAAGACACCGACATGGGAGGCAGATATGGCGTTGAAAAAACTGGTCGCAGGCAATTGGAAAATGAATGGCCGGCGTGCTGATCTGCCGGAAATTGAAGCGATTTCTTCGGCTGCTGCTGCCCATCCGGGGGTTGATGTCGCGCTTGGCCTGCCTGCAACGCTAATTGGTCCGGCCGCATCTGCAGTGCCCGGCTTTGCCATTGGCGGGCAAGATTGCCACTGGCAGGCTGCCGGTGCACACACAGGGTGCGTGTCCGTTGATATGTTGAAAGAGGCAGGCGCCTCATTTGTTATTGTCGGCCATAGTGAGCGGCGGATGGACAATCACGAAACCAGCGCTGAAATATGCCAAAAGGCGCAAGCAGCTATGGCAGGCGGGCTCATGGCCATTATTTGTGTGGGCGAAACTGAGGCACAGCGCGACGCTGGGGCTGCCATTTCTGTGGTGACAGAACAATTGCGCGCCTCGGTGCCAGCCCAAGCGACGGGGGCAATAGCTGCCATCGCGTATGAGCCAGTTTGGGCCATTGGCACAGGGCGGACGCCATCTGCGGCGGATGTTGCAGAAATGCACGCCGCCATTCGAGCAGAATTAACCGCAATATTGGGCGCAGAGGGCGCAAATCTGCGGCTGCTATATGGCGGTTCCGTCAAAGCCAGCAATGCGGCTGAATTGCTGCACGTGCCCAATGTTGATGGCGCGTTGGTCGGCGGCGCAAGCCTGAAGGCTGCGGATTTCGTGCCCATTATTGAAGCGGCTCTGGCCTAATCCAGCCGAATTGCGGGCCATGGTTGATTGGGGCTGGGCGCTGGGCTAAGGCGCTCAGCACGGCCAAAGCGCCACTTTATGTTTCTTGAGTTGCGAAAAGAGATTTTTTCAAGATGTTCACCTTCCTGCTCGTCGTCCATGTCATCGTCGCGATTGCGCTGGTGGGTGTTATTTTGATGCAGCGGTCAGAAGGTGGCGGTTTGACAGGGGGAAGCCCCACCGGCCTTATGTCGGCTCGCGGCGCTGGCAATTTCATGACGCGCACGACAACGATTTTGGCGTCCATCTTCATTCTCTTGTCAAT